>OJFV01000029.1_pt1 | contig 134897 bp, 113 predicted proteins | sample 1594391 | NCBI WGS metagenome assembly OJFV01 (sample SAMN05416856, study PRJEB24817) | seawater metagenome | isolation source: Sea water | place: Canada:Atlantic | collected 2013-11 | reverse complement strand
AAGTGGTCGGTCGTGAAGGATTTGAACCTTCGACAAATTGGTTAAAAGCCAACTGCTCTACCAACTGAGCTAACGACCGTCATTTGTTTGCATTGGGCTACTCGTCCAATGCGGGGCATATAATACTCATAATATTTTTAAGTGCAACAACAATCTTCAGGTTTTTTTAACTTTATTGACTGTTCGAACAAAAAGACAGCAAAACGGAGAACTTAACAACAATTTATCCTATTTTAAACTCTTTAATCTTGGCTGTGCTAATTTCGCTGCGCTTGAATTAGGGTATTCAGCTAGTAGTTTTTGATAAATAGCTTTTGCTTTGCCCGAATTATTTTCTTTTTGTTCAACCATCGCAAGTTTTAACATAGCATCACTACGTTTACTTGAATCTGGATATTGAGTAACAACTAGATCAAACTCTTGACGTGCTTTAGTTAATTCACTCTTATTGAATAACAGCTGTCCTAGCCAATAATGAGCATTCGCCGCATAGCTTGAATTCGGGTATTTTTGATTAAACGCTTCAAATTCAGGAATTGCTTCCTCATAACGCTTATCTTTTAATACCATATTAACAGCACGATCGTACGCTTCATTTTCAGTTAAGTTATTACTGTAGTTCACATCACCGCTATTCGCTGGGGCAATAATCGCAGCAGGTACTTGATTTGCTGGTTTTAGTGCTTCAGAAACTCTTCGGTCAAGTTCTTGATACAGCTCACGCTGACGATCTAGTACTTGGCTTAATTGATAAGTATGAAGTTCAGTGATACCACGTAGTTCATTAACTTCATTTTGCAATTCATCAAGTTGGCGTTGTACGTTAACTTGTGCACGATTACGGGCATCTAACTTACGTTCGAGGCTGCCAAGTTGTTCACTTATACTTGAAGTTGTACCGCTTGCCATTGTGCCAGCAGTTACTTCAATAACAGGAGCAGGTTCTGCTGCTACTGCGATATTCGCAGCAACAGCAAAGGACATCCCGAATAGAATGCTATTGGGTTTCATTTAAATACCTGATTAGTAAACCAATACTGCACGACGGTTTTTAGCAAACGCGCCTTCACTACGATCTTTAACCATTGGCTTTTCTTCGCCGTAGCTTACAGTGCTAAGTTGTGAAGCTGAAACACCCATGTTCTCAAGGAAAGTTTCAACTGCTTTTGCACGACGCTCGCTTAATGCGATATTGTATTCTGGCGTACCACGTTCATCTGAGTGGCCTTCAATTAATACATTTACGTTAGCGTTATTATTTAAGAATTTAGCATGTGCTTCTAAAATAGCGGCAAATTCAGCACTTACTGTTGATTTATCGAAATCAAAGTAAACAATATGGTTTGTACGTAATTGGTCAATTTCACGTTGTTTTTGTGCTTTGATGTCCTCAGCTTTTTGCATTGCTGCAACTTTTACGCGTTCAGCTTCGTCACGAGCTTTTTGCTCAGCCATTGCTGCTTCGTTCGTTTGCATTGCCGAAGTATCTTCAGTAGCAGTATCAGATGAACTACAAGCTGATAAAGCCATGATAGGTAAAACAACCGCTAAGGCTTTTACTGTTTTATTGAAACGCATTTTATGTGTCCTTATTATTTACAAATTAAATTACTAATAATTATTATAAAAATGGTGACCATGAAGGAGACTTCACTTCACCATTTAAAGCTGGCAATCTTGCCTTAAACCTTCCATCTACAGAAACTAAGCTCAATACCTGACGGTTATTGTGTAATGTACTATAAATGATCATTCCGCCATTTGGCGAAATGCTTGGAGATTCATCCAAACGTGTTTTTGTTAACACTTGGAAAATCCCAGAATCAAATTCTTGCTTAGCTAAATGGTATTGACCACGTGTACGATTAACCATAACTAGCTGCCTTCCATCTGGTGTCAATGAACCGCCAAGATTCATTTCACCATCAAATGTTAAGCGTCTTACTTTACCATCGACTAAATTTACGCGATATAGCTGCGCTTTTCCACCCCGTTCTGAACTAAATACTAATGAATTCCCATCAGGTGTCCAACTTGGCTCAGTATCAATAGCCCGATGACGAGTAATTCTGCGTAATTTTTTACTGGCAACGTCCATTACATACAATTCAGGGTTACCGTCTTTTGATAGTACCATGGCAAGTTGCTTACCATTAGGTGACCATCTCGGCGCACTATTTATTCCATCAAATGACGTAATTAAATTACGCTGCCCTGAATAAATATCGATGACATGGATCTGCGCCTGACGATTTTCAAATGTAACATAGGCCAATTGATTGCCATTTGGGTGCCACGCAGGTGACATTAACGGTTCTTTTGAGCTCAATAATACGTGTTCATTAAAACCATCATAATCAGCAACGGCAAGTTGATAAGGGTATTCGCCTTCGTCACGAACAATAACGTAAGAAATTTTGGTTAAGAATGCGCCGCGAGTACCAGTTAACTTTTCATAAACAACATCACTAATACGGTGGGCGTAGCGGCGAAATTGGTCACTACCGATTTCAACCGTACTTTCATCTAAGATATGATCTGAAGTTTGTACTAATTCACCATTACTGAGCATTTGTGTTTGGCCGCCAGTTACTTGACCGCGGATCACATCTACTAATTGGTACTTCACTTGGTAACGACCAATTGATGCTTCATTGATCTCGCCAATAACAACCGCTTCAACACCTTCAGCTGCCCAGGCAGAGTAGTCTATTTGACTATCATTATGTGGTGTTTGAGGGAAGTTTGACTCATTAATAGGACTAAATTTACCACTACGTAATAAATCATCGCTAATAACTTTCGACAAGCGTTCAGGCATAACTCCTGTGCCTGTCCATTTAAAAGGTACTATGGCAATAGGTCTTGCACCATCAACACCTTCGGTAATAACAATTTCTAAAGTGGCCATTGCCTGCTTTGATATTAAAGCGACGAATAGTAATAAAAATAGGGTTATTTTTTTCATAGAGTTCGTTGTCTTCCTAATAAATACAAAACTTAATTAAATTTGTCTGGTGCTACCGTTAAACTGATTGTTCTCATTTCACGAAATACTTCAGGGTCTTTTGATACAGGTAAAGTACCCGCTTTATAAACAGCATTTTTAGCAGCTTCACACACCGCCCTATCGCCTTTGCCAATAACAACATTAGTAACGAAACCTGATGGTGCAAGACTAATAGTTAATTTACAAGACTTACCTTTCATTGTTGCTTCATCAATTAAAAAGTGACGTTGAATTGCTTGTCCTATCAATGCTTGAAATCTACCAACTTCTGTCATCATTTGCTGGCGTCGTGCTTTTTGGCGTCCTGCCATTTCTTCCGCCATTTGTTGCTCTAACAGTTTTTGTTGGGCTGCACGTTCACGAGCTTCTTGTTCTTTACGTTTTCGCTCAGCGGCTTTTTTCTTACGAAGTTGCTCGGCCTTTTTAGCTGCTTGCTCTTCTTTTAAACGTTTTGCTTTCGCATCCGCTGCGGCTTTATCTGCCTGTTTCTTCTCTTTTTCTTTTTGCTTACGTAACTTATCAGCTGCATTGGCCTTAGCTTTTGCTTTTTTAGCGGCGTTATCAGCTGCTTTTTTTTCTTTTATTTTTTTCTTACGTTGTTTTTCAAGCTCTTTAATACGACGTTCTTCTTTTATACGTTTATTTTTTGCTGCAGCAACACGTTTTTCAAGATCTCTTACTTTTTTAGCGTCATCCGCTTTTTTCTTTTTGATCTTATTAAGTTGTGCTTCAATTTTACTTTTATCAATCACAACCGCTTGAATAGGATCCATTGGTGCAGCCGTTGGAGTTGGCTTTGGTGGCGTAGCAAAATCACCAAGCAATAACACAGCGCCTAGCACTGTGTGTATCGCAAGACTTAAGGCAACTGGAACAGTATACTTCGACGACACTACTGACTCTCCGGGCTATCGGTCATTAAACCAACGGAAGGCACACCAGCTTTTTGCTGTAACATAACCATAAGTTGAATAACGGCATCATATGAAACGGCGCCATCACCATTAACCACTACAGGGGTTTCTGGTGCGAGTTTCAAATGCGCCTTAACCAATGTCGCCACTTCTTCTGCCGACATAGGCTCATTTTTACTTGTGCCTACAGCTAGGTAGTATTTTCCAGCCGCATCAACTGAGGCAACTAATGGTGGTTTACTATCTTTACTTAACGGCTCAGAATCTGCTTGAGGTAAATCAACTTTAACCCCTTGCGTAATAAGTGGTGCAGTCACCATAAAAATGATCAACAACACTAACATAACGTCAATATAAGGAACGACATTTATCTCGGCGACTTTACGACGCCTAACACGATTATACATAAGCTAATTCCAACCTTACGTTTGTTGTTCCGTTGCTGTTTGTCTTTGTAAAATACTTGAGAACTCTTCCATAAAGTTGCCGTAGCTATTCTCAAGTTTTTCAACATTATGACTAAAGCGGTTAAATGCCATTACTGCTGGAATAGCTGCAAATAACCCCATTGCTGTTGCGATAAGTGCTTCAGCAATACCAGGAGCAACCATAGCAAGTGTTGCTTGCTCAACCGCACCTAGGGCAATAAATGAATTCATAATTCCCCAAACCGTACCAAACAACCCGATATAAGGACTAATTGAACCTACGGTTGCCATGAAAGGTAAATGTGTTTCTAAACTATCTACTTCGCGTGAAAGCGCAACTCGCATGGCGCGATGCGTACCATCAACAATCACTTGTGGTGCATATGTATGACTTTTACGTAAACGCGCAAATTCGCGAAAACCAGATACAAACAAATTCTCAATACCATCAACCTGCTCTTTAGCAGATACTTCACTATAAAGTTTGCTTAAATCGGCACCACTCCAAAATTTGTCTTCAAAACTTTGCAATTGTTCACGGGCCGCATTTAATACTTTACGGCGTTGAAAAATCATCGTCCAACAGGCGATTGAAAACCCAAGTAAGGTCAACATCACCAGTTGTACTAATAAACTAGCGTCTAAAAATAAGTCAAAAAATGAAAGTTCAGCTGACACGTTTTAATGCTCCTAATATGCTTGTGGGAATAATACAGGGTTTAGCAATAGACAAATTGACACAAGCAACCTTGATCACAACATCACATAGTAATTGCTGATGCTGATTAACGAGTTGTTGAGAAAATACCAAACTGGCGGACTTTAATCGGCTAATGGTTGTGGTAATTGTCAACAGGTCATCAAGCTTTGCCGATGCCTTATTGTCCATTTCTACCTTTGTGACCACAAAGCCAATGTTTTGTTCTAAAAATATTGATTGATTAATACCAAGTTCACGTAACCATTCAGTTCGAGCGCGCTCAAAAAACTTTAGATAATTAGCATAATAAACTATGCCTCCAGCATCGGTATCTTCGTAATAAACGCGAACTGTATGCTGATAACTATTTAGCGACATTAATAACTTCGAATATTTTTAATTAGAATTTTGTTTGTCTATCTTAATAGATAAAGCCCACGTGTCACAAGGGTTTAGCAGCTTTGTTTGTAACAATTTTTGCAATAAAATTGATTTAAACTATTCAAATTACGAAATATTGTTATTTGTCTCCAAACAGTGACAGCAAAATTGAGCTCATTGATCATTTTGCTTAAAACACTTCGCATTAGTTTTTCTAATGACTGGTATAAATTTATTTCGTTTGTTCTCTTTAACTCATCGGACTAGAATACACTTGTTTTCTGAGCTAACGCAGAATATTTGTTTCGCTGACAAATAGCTCCACTTGCTCGCGAATTTTGAATAGGTAATTTACCTTTCTCTCTGACATATTTCCTGGAATCCTAATTTCCTTCTACAACTTACATTCTAAGTTGGCCCACATAGTTTTATGTGGGCTTTTTTTTGTCTAAAATTTATGATTTAAACCGTTAAAGCTACTATCAATAATATTAAAGTATGATTTCCCTGCTGCCATAAACAAATAAAGCACCCAAAGGTGCTTTATTTTTCATTTGTTTTTTTTGCTATTTCTCAGGGAAGTCTAAACCAAAATGCAAATATGCTCGATTAGTCGCTATTCGCCCTCTTGGCGTACGTTGTAAAAAACCTTGTTGGATTAAAAACGGCTCCAAAACATCTTCAATCGTTTCTCGTTCTTCACCAATTGCAGCAGCAACATTATCTAAACCAACAGGACCACCACCGAATTTATCAATAATCGCTTCAAGTAACTTGCGATCCATTAAGTCAAAACCCTCGTTATCCACTTCCAACATATCCAACGCACTTGCTGCGGTTGACTTACTAACGATACCGCCAGTTTTTACGTCAGCATAATCTCTAACACGGCGTAGTAATCGGTTGGCAATACGGGGCGTGCCACGAGAACGCTTTGCTACTTCAAATGCACCTTCTTGATCAATTTCCAAATTTAAAAAATGCGCGGAGCGAATAACAATTTCTGTTAATTCTTTAGTGTTATAAAACTCTAATCGCTGAACAATACCGAAACGATCACGCAATGGTGAGGTTAATGCGCCAGCTCGGGTAGTAGCACCAATTAAAGTAAAAGGAGGTAAATCAAGTTTTATCGAGCGAGCAGCCGGCCCTTCACCAATCATGATATCTAACTGATAATCTTCCATTGCAGGGTAAAGTATTTCTTCAACAACAGGGCTTAAGCGGTGAATTTCGTCGATAAACAAGACATCATTTTCTTCAAGGTTAGTCAGTAGTGCGGCTAAATCCCCTGCTTTTTCTAATACTGGACCTGATGTGGTGCGAATGCTAACGCCCATTTCATTGGCAACAATATTAGCCAGCGTTGTTTTACCTAAACCTGGCGGGCCGAAAATTAATAGATGATCAAGTGGCTCTTCACGCTTCAAAGCTGCAGCAATGAAAATTTCCATTTGTGATTTCACATGCTCTTGTCCGGTATAGTCGGATAGCATTTTTGGTCTAATAGCTCGATCAACCGTTTCATCTTCGCGGCTGGCTATCGGTTCAATTAGTCGATCGGCTTCTATCATGGTTTACTCTTAGGAAAATTTACGGCTTTGATACTAAATTTATTGCTTATAATTTATAACATGGCTTTTAACGCGTCACGAATCAAGTCTTCACTACTTTTTCCTGCATCAAATACTGCTTTAACCGCTTTATCAGCTTGTTGTTGACTATATCCTAAAGAAACTAACGCGTTAACTGCATCACCTTTAGTATCGTTAACAAAGTTATTTCCCTGATTAACGTCCATTGGCATCATATGAGCAAGTGCATCACTGCTATCCGTTTGCCAATCTTTTAATCTATCGCGCATTTCAATTAATAAACGTTCCGCAGTTTTTTTACCAACCCCTGGAATTTTAACAATGGTGGTTAAGTCGTCATGAACAACACAACTAACAAACTGATCAGCAGACATACCCGATAAAATAGCTAAGCCTAACTTTGGACCAACACCATTAACTTTTATTAACAGACGGAATAATTTTCGCTCAACTTTATTGGCAAAACCATAAAGTAATTGCGCATCTTCACGTACAACAAAGTGAGTGTATACTACTGCTTCTTGGTTTAATTCAGGCAAGGCGTAAATACTGGTCATTGGCATGGTAACTTCATAACCAATGCCGTGGCATTCAATTAAAATTTCTGGCGCTGTTTTTTCGATTAAAGTACCGCGTAAACGTCCTATCACTGCGTAAACCTATCACTTGAAAATATAATGTCGCCACCATACCACTAGATATTTATACAGTAAAGTTTTATCAGGTTAAATAACACCAAAACCAAGGTCTAACGCAATCGTCCACGCACGGTTTTACTCGCCTGCCCTGATAGTTTAGTGATGCTGTCATGACTATGAGCATGACATAAAGCAACAGCTAAAGCATCAGCGGCATCGGCTTGCGGTGTACCGGGAAGTTGCAAAATAGTTTTAACCATATGCTGTACTTGCGATTTATCTGCTGCACCAGTACCAACAACAGATTGTTTAATTTGTCTTGCTGAATACTCCGCAACACTGAGACCGGTATTGGTTGCCGCAACAATAGCAGCCCCTCTTGCTTGTCCTAATTTTAACGCGCCACCAGGATTTACCCCCATAAAAACTTGCTCTATCGCAAACATATCTGGTTGAAACTGCACTATTAACTCACTAACACCTGCAAAAATAGTTTGTAACCTTGCACTAAAATCATCACCAGCAGCAATCGCTTTAATACAGCCACTGCCTAAGTACGTAAAGTTTCGACCATTTTGTTTAATAACGCCGTAGCCTGTTAATCGTGACCCAGGATCTATGCCTAAAATAATGCTCACTAATGATTTACTCTTTAAAAGCGTTAAATAATTCTAATGAAAAAAAACGCACCAATAAAGCCAATCTAGCATTATTCGTGCGTTTTAATTTTACTTTATGTTAGCTATTAGCAAACATTAACGAGCATTTAACAGAAAGTTATTCTGCTGCGTCGTCAGTGTCTTGCTCTGTTTCTATACGGGTAATACCTAACTCAACAAGTTGTGCTGGGTTTGGCGCACCTGGCGCATTAGTTAATGGGCAAGCCGCTGTGTTTGTTTTCGGGAATGCCATAACATCACGAATTGAACTAGCACCCGTCATTAACATCACTAAACGGTCTAAACCAAAAGCTAAACCAGCATGTGGTGGCGCACCATATTGTAATGCTTCTAATAAGAAACCAAATTTCTCTTGAGCTTCTTCATCACTAATACCTAGAATTCTAAATACTGCCGATTGCATATCTTGGTTGTGAATACGCACTGAACCACCGCCTAATTCACAACCATTTAACACCATATCGTAAGCATCAGATAATGCTCCGACGGGGTTTGCTTCTAATTGCTCAGCCGTTAAGTTAGTTGGTGCGGTAAACGGATGATGAATAGCATGCATGCCGCCATCAACTTCTTCAAACATAGGGAAGTCTACAACCCAAAGTGGTTTCCACTCGCCTTGTAATAACTCAAGGTCTTCACCAATTTTAAGACGTAATGCGCCTAATGCTTCAGTTACTACATTGTATGTGTCTGAGCCAAAGAAAATAATATCGCCAGTTTTTGCATTAACGCGATCTAATAATGTGTTAACTGCATCTTCAGTTAAGAATTTCAGAATTGGTGACTGTAAGCCTTCAAGGCCAGCGTCACGGTCATTCACTTTCAACCATGGCATACCTTTCGCGCCATAAATACCAACAAACTTAGTCAGCTCATCAATACCTTTACGAGAGAATTTAGCCGCGCCTTGTGGTACACAAATAACAGCAACACGACCTTTTTCATCGTTAGCTGGACCAGAGAAAACTTTAAACTCAACATCTTTTAGAATGTCAGCAACGTCAACAATCTCAAGTGGGTTACGTAAATCAGGCTTATCAGAGCCAAAACGCGTCATTGCCTCAGAGTAAGGCATACGTGGGAATTCACCTAAATCAACATTAAGTAATTTTTGGAATAACTCACGGATCATTTTTTCAGTAACAGCCATCACCTGATCAGAGGTCATGAATGACGTTTCAATATCAATTTGAGTAAATTCTGGTTGTCTGTCAGCACGTAAATCTTCATCACGGAAACATTTAACGATTTGATAGTAACGTTCCATACCCGACATCATTAGCAATTGCTTGAACAATTGTGGTGATTGCGGCAAGGCAAAGAATTGACCTTTGTGCGTTCGGCTTGGTACTAAGTAATCACGTGCACCTTCAGGAGTCGCTGCCGTAAGAATTGGCGTTTCAATATCTAAAAAGTCTTGTGATTCAAGTGATTCACGTACTGCCGACGTTACTTTCGCACGAAAACGCATACGCTCAGTCATTTCCGGACGTCGTAAGTCAAGGTAACGATATTTTAAACGTTGCTCTTCTGAGTTATTCTGGTTTGGATCTAGTGGTAATGGCGCTGACTTATTTAAAATAGTTAACTCTAAGCCCAATACTTCAATACCACCAGTTGCCATATCTTTGTTTACTTGGCCTTCAGGGCGTGCTCTTACTTTACCTTTAATTTGTACACAAAACTCATTGCGTAAAGTATTCGCTTTTTTCAATACTTCTTGTAAATCAGGGTCGTAAACAACTTGTACAAGACCTTCACGATCGCGTAAATCTAAAAATATAACAGCGCCTAAATCTCGACGTTTGTTTACCCAACCACATAAAGTTATTTCTTGGCCAATGTGAGATTCATTCACCTCACCACAATAAAGATCACGCATGTATTTACCTTGAAGTTCGAATTAACGGTAAAATTGTCAGTCAAAAGTGACGCCATCTTACCGTTTGTAATGATAAAAAATTGCCGACATTATAAAGCAATGTCAGGTAAAGTCACCTGACATTGCTTTATAATGTCGGAGTAATTAAGAGGCTTAACTTGTTTGGTGGTTAAAGACGTAGTTATTTTTACCTGAGGCCTTAACTTTGTACATCAATGAATCGGCAACTTTTAGTAAGTCGATATCTGAGCCCCCATCATCAGGGTACATCGCAATACCTATACTACAGCCAATAGTCGCAATATCTGAAGAGGACAATTCAATCGGCTGTTGAATAATTTTTAATACTTTTTCAGCGACATAAGCAGCTTCGTTTTGATTATGAAGGCCAGTAAGCAACAGCACAAATTCATCACCGCCAAAACGTACCGCAGTGTCAGACTCACGTACACAACCTTCCAACCTAGAAGCAACTTCAATGAGTAGTTCATCACCAATATCATGACCATAATTATCATTAATATTTTTAAAGCCGTCGAGGTCTATAAACAACACGGCGATTGATAATTGCTGACGTTGGTGAAATGTGATGGCAGTGCTAAGGCGATCTTTCAATAAAAGGCGGTTTGCTAACCCGGTTAAATCATCATGGGTGGCCATATACTTCATTTGTTGCTCAAGACGCTTACGATTTTTAATTTCTAAATATAACCGTCGGTTCCAAACCATGATGATAACGATGATAATAACAATCAGCACACCAATTTGAGCAGCCACGCGCATCACGACGTTTTTATCTAAACCCGTTTCGATGCTGATATCAAACCACTTCTCATAAATTTGCTGGCTTTCTACATCTGAAATAGTTAACACCGCTTTTTTTAAAACTGTCGCTAAAATAGGTAACTCTTTATTAATAGCAATATGATTGCCATTTTTATCCACTTCGTCGAGCACCGACATGCCTAAACTGATCATACTTTCACGTTTCAATAATTGCGTGCCGGAAGATAGATTATCAATATAGCCATCTACCATACCTTTTTGCACAGCAAGCAAACCTTCTTCGTTCACATCAACTAATTTTAAAGTAATAGAGGGGAATTCTTCTCGGATAATTGCCGTTAAATAAAACCCTTTAGATATAGCTAAAGATTTACCTTTAAAATCTTCTAAATTCAGTTGATTACCAAGTTCACGAGGATGAACAATCACCCAAGGCATACTCCAATATGAATCGGTAAACAATACCTGCTTCTTGCGTGACTCTGTCGCCATTACACTACCTACGGCATCAACTTCGCCAGCTAATAACGCTTGGTAAAGCTCGTCAAAATTGTTGTAAGCAGTATATTCAATATTAGTATTTAGCCGTTGAGCGATGAGCTCAAAAACATCTAAATTAATCCCTTTAAAATCACCAAATTTATCAACAAATTCGATAGGCAACCAATTTTTGGTTACACCAAACTTAATCGTTCCACGCTCTTTTAACCATAACGCCTCAGCATCTGTTAGTTTGAGCATGGCCAATTGCCGTTTATAAAAACCTGATGATTTATCCAAGTTCCATTTTTTTTCCAACGCAACTAAAATTTCTAACGGTATTTCACCAAAGCCTTCTTTTATTAATTTCGCTAACTCAGGCTGTGACTGATTTAAAACCGCATGAATATGACGAGTAAACTTATATGCGTTAAAGCGTGAAAATGATGACTGTAAATTGCTTTTTACTAAATAGTGCCCAACTAAATCGCTTTGGCCAGCAATAATATCAAGCTCACCAAGTTCGGCTGATTTAAGCAATGAAGTATAGTCAGGAAAAGAAATGATTTTGGCATCAATAATGTTATTTTTAATATCACTGGCAAACTTTGAATTTGCTAAAATACCGATGTTTTTATTATTTAATTCAGATACATGGGCAACCTGCTCAATATCATTTGCTAGAAATAAATTGTAATCAACACTATAAATAACCGGGCCAAGAAAGGCCTCAGCGCTATCATCAAAAGCGAGTACATTATCAATATGAATATCAGCAAGTCCTTGGGTAAGCTGATTCAACTCAGGAGATTCGTCTAATATGAACTCAACTTCAAGGCCATTGTACTGTGCCCATAAGCGCCATAATTCAATAAAAAAACCTTGAGCGCTTCCCGTTACTGAAGTGTCTGAAAATGGTGCTTGTTTGCCGAAATAAGATAAAGTGAGCATGTTGTCTGACTTATCCATGCCTAACCATTTCCGTTCAATAGCTGACTTCTCTTCTACGGTAATTTTATCAACGCCTTGTTGAACAAATGCCAGCAGCTGTTCGCTATTCTTTGCCACAGCGGTACTGTAATCACTTGTATGATAAGCAATTTGAGCAAAAGCTGGGAAATTTTGATTTAATAAAGCATAAGCATCGAAGTTTTTCGATAACTTCTCAACTCCTGCAATAATTAAGATTTCTTTTTTAATTGCCGCATTATACAAAGCATGTCGATTGGCAAATAAACGTAAAGTTAAATATGGATATTTTGCTTTAAGGGTTATTTCATGGCTAGAGCCAGCAACTACGCCAATAGTATAAGGAGATAATTCTTCAACATTACGAATATGGGCTATCGAGCGATGTAGAAAAAAATGTTTCTTTTGCTTAAAGAATGCTTCACTAAAGCCAAGCGTTTGCTCTCGCTCAACATTTTTTGACAAACCGGCATGAATATCAACAGCTGAATTTTTAACCTGCGCAATGGTTTGTTCCCAGCTTAACGGTACGAAGGCTACGTCTACCTGTTGTTTCTTCGCCCATAATTTCCACATATCAACCATTAAGCCACTAGGCTGTTGGTCTTCATCAAGAAAATGATAGGGATATGATGTTTTATTAATGGCAACACGATACGAAGTTTTAGACTCTTGAGCTGAAATTTGACCAGCAAGCAAGGTACTACTAAACATTAGTATGATAAAGAATTGCTGTAACGTTCGAAAAAACAAATTATATTCTCATAGTTATTTTTTTAATAAATTCATTGTTCAATGTAAGTTTGCAAATCAGCGTATAAGTAACAATAAGGCATAATTTTCTACTTAACTTTGTTTTGCGTATTTATCACTGAAAATATCAGGTAAAATACCGCTTTAATTTAAATGTTAATATAGTTTCGACATCATGCAAGAATCAGATACCGATTTAATTTTTTCTAACAAACAAAGTAAAATCAAAGACTTTGCCTTCGATGCACATGTCGTTGAAGTTTTTCCTGATATGATCAGCCGTTCAGTGCCCGGTTATAATACTATTATCGATACTATAGGTCGACTTAGCCAGCGCTTTGTTAGTGATAATAGCCAAGTTTATGATCTAGGTTGCTCACTCGGCGCCGCCACACTGGCAATGCGAAAAGCAATAACAGCGAAAAATTGTAAAATAATCGGAGTCGATAGCTCAAGTGCGATGGTTGAGCGCTGTAAAATGCACGTAAATGCTTTTAAGGGTGATACACCAGTTGAAATCATTGAAGGAAACATTCTTGATATTGAAATTGAAAATGCCTCAATGGTAGTACTTAATTTCACCTTACAATTTATTGCACCTGAGCTACGCCAGCAACTATTAGCAAAAATAGCTAAAGGCCTAAAACCTGGCGGCTTATTGTTGCTGTCAGAAAAAATAGCTCACAGCGACCCTGTATGTAATGAGTTACTGGTTGACTTACATCATGACTTTAAGCGTGCTAATGGATATAGCGAGTTAGAAATTGCACAAAAACGTACCGCACTCGAAAATGTAATGCGTATTGACACCTTAGACACTCACTTAAATCGCTTAAAAAAAGCTGGATTTGACCATAATGCACCGTGGTTTCAGTGCTTTAACTTTTTCTCACTTATCGCCATTAAATAACTAGACCCTTTACCTTTTATGATTTCATTCAATAAGTTCTACCAAAAAATAGCCGGCAACCGTTTAAATCACTGGCTTAATACCTTGCCAGCACAATTAACCCAGTGGCAAGAGCATCACTTACACGGTGAATTTGCCCAATGGCAAAAAACTATCGCGGCATTGCCTAAAACATCACCTTCAAGCGTTGATATTAGTAATACCGTGCGTGCAGGTGAACGCAGTGATATTAACGACGGTGAATATAAGCGTATTGAAAATTTGCTGAAAAAATTTAAACCTTGGCGCAAAGGTCCATACCATATTCACGGCTTACATGTTGATACCGAATGGCGCTCAGATTTTAAATGGGATCGTTTAGCGCCGCATATTAGCGATTTAAGTAATCGTTATGTACTAGATATTGGCTGCGGCAGTGGTTATCACCTTTGGCGCATGCGTGGCGCGGGAGCAAAGTTTGTTGTCGGTATTGACCCAACGCAACTATTTTTAACGCAATTTCAAGCAGTGCAACATTTTGTTCAAGACGATAACGTCAACTTATTGCCTTTAGGTGTTGAGCAACTTCCTGAGCTAAATGCCTTTGATACCGTATTTGCTATGGGAGTTTTATACCATCGTCGCTCCCCTATCGATTTTATTTATCAATTAAAATCTCAACTTGCCCCAGGTGGCGAATTAGTACTTGAAACCTTGGTGGTTGATGGCGATGAAAATACCGTGCTAGTGCCAGGTGAGCGCTACGCAAAAATGCGTAACGTTTGGTTTTTACCAAGCTGTGATGCTATGTGTGCTTGGCTTGAGCGTTGTGGTTTTAAAAATATTCGTGTGGTAAATACTGATGTTACCGCCCTTGATGAACAGCGAAAAACTGACTGGATAGACACAGAATCATTACAAGACTTTCTTGACCCTAATGATACCAGTAAAACTATCGAAGGTTACCCGGCTCCCAAGCGCGCAATATTTATTGCCAACAAGTAAGTAAAACTACTGTTTAGTATGGTAAAGGCTGCTATCGATAAATTATTGTAGATAGCGGTCTAACACCAGTTGATACACCCCTTGCTCTTTAATCAACATAATCCCTTGATCAAACATGTCTCGATGCTGCTCGGTACTAAAACCTGCAGCATATCCGCGCTCACCAAATATTGGATGAATGGTATAACTTTGGTTATATCGCCCGCCAACATGTGATTTAACAAAGTATTTAAAAATATTAATATCAAGAATAATCACTTCAGTGCGGTGAGAAAACAACATTTCAATTTGCTGCGTTTGAGCAGCAATTTCACGATAATTTGTCGATAAGCTAACACTGGCATTATAATCATCGCCTAAAAACTTTTTAGCATTTTGAAACGCCACAACACTCTTGCCTGAAAGATCTATAATCTTATCAATCGACAAATCATCATCAGTTAAACTCACTGCAACATTCTGATAAGTAATATAAGGCTTAGAAACAAAAATACTTGGATGTTCATAATTAGCAGGCAACGTTGCTATACCATCAGCATTAAAGCGCTTAAAACCGCTGACACTTCTTCCAAGTGGCAAATGAGTAAAATTAACCTTGTGATTAACACTGATAAAGGCTTCTCTAATTAAATCTAATTGCAGTCCTGCACCATTCTTTTCAATGATAAACGGCGGCTTAGGTAAGCCGGCTAAAATATCAATATTATGAGAGCCATGATTAGCGTCGGTATTTTCTCCAGCATTTTTTGGCAAGCTAGCGTCATTTTGCTCATTCGCAAAAGCGATATTTATTGGCAATAAAAAACACGAAAACAAGAATACAGTAAGTGCTGAGAGAGATTTTCTCATTAAAATAGAGCTCCTTTTATACACAACTCATAGGCGAATAAAATCACGCTAGCTATTGCGCTTACCTGAAAAAATTGGGTAATGTACTTACAAAGTAATAAAAATATAATTATCTTTATATAAACGTCAATTAGGCTGCTGTAAATAATAATAAACTATATGTAGCAATGCTGTTAATGCACACTAAAAGTAGAGGTATCATGGACAATCATTGGCTAATAAGACGATTAGAGCGAGTAGCAAAGCGACATCAAGATCATCGTAGCCCATTTCAACGTGACCGCGCTAGAATCTTACACTCGGCAGCCTTTCGTCGTTTACAATCAAAAACGCAAGTAATGGGCAGTGGTCAAAGTGACTTTTATCGAACACGGCTCACTCATTCTTTAGAAGCCTCGCAAATTGGCTCAGGAATTATTGCGCAAATTCGTAGTAAATATCCACAACAAAGTGTTGAGCTATTTCCCGCTGACGACAGCTTAATTGAATCACTGTGCTTAGCACATGATATTGGTCATCCACCATTCGGTCATGGTGGAGAAGTTGCCTTACATTATATGATGCGTGATCATGGCGGTTTTGAAGGTAACGGACAAACCTTTCGCATCGTTGCTCATTTAGAACCTTTTAGTGAAAATTGCGGCATGAACTTAACACGTCGAACCTTACTTGGTTTAATAAAGTACCCGCAAGTACTAGATAAATTACAATGTAAGCCTTTGCCCGAATTACCCAAATCAACAAGAGAACTAAAAGCCGACAATTGGCATCCTCCTAAAGGCTTATACCAAGACGATATTGAAATGATAGATTGGGTGCTCGCACCACTATCAAGTAACGATAGAGCAGAATTTCAAAAAACGACCACGAAAGCTAATGGTCACCAAAAAACAATTTATAAATCGTTAGACTGTTCAGTGATGGAGTTAGCTGATGATATTGCCTACGGCATTCATGATTTAGAAGACGCCATAGTCACAGGCGTTGTATCACAGCAAGACTTTAACCATCACGTCATTAAAAAGTTACAGCTGCTTGATGACCCATGGATACAGTCATACAGTGAAACATTAGCGAGTAAACTTTTTGATAACCAGCGATTCATTCAAAAAGAAGCCATTGGTGGCTTAGTTAATTACCTGATCACAGCAGTAGAGCTAATTGATGTTAACGAAGTAAAAGCAACAAATTTTCAAGAGCCATTACTTAAAATTAACGCGGTACATCCAACAATTGCAGCTCAAACACTACAAATATTTAAAGATTTTGTTTATCAATATGTTATAAAGCAAACCTCAATTCAGCAACTTGAATACCGTGGGCAACAAATCGTCATGGAATTATTTACAGCACTGGCATCTGATCCTGAGCGGTTACTACCTAAAGCTACGGTTATACGTTGGCAACAAGCAGAACAAAACGGACAGAATTCGCATCGTATTATTGCTGACTATGTAGCAGGTATGACAGATGAATACGCCACTAGACTTTACCAGACACTATTTTTACCAATAGGCCAAACAGGTTTCGGAAAGCACGATTACTAAACGTGTTAACTGTCCGATATAATTAAAAAATTGAAAAGCGATAAGCGCTTTGACAACCAATAGAGATGTTATCTGCCAATGGCAAACATGCTAGATATTTATTGCGGCAGTAATGCCTTCAAAACGATCCAAGAACACGGCTTCAAACAAGAACTTTTTACCACTATGCTCGGCGCTAGCGGTGGCCCTAAGTGGTTTTCATTATTTGGTTTAGACAAATATTTGTTTGGTGAATATTTTAAAGACCGGACAGCTGAATTAAATTTAATCGGTTCTTCAGCAGGAGCATTTCGATTTGCCGCCCTTAGCCAGCAAGATCCTGTCGCAGCCATTACCCGTTTAGCCACCTTGTATTCTGAAACAACCTATTCGCAAACGGCAGACGCAAAAGAAATAACCGAAAAAGCTATCACACTCCTTGATGACGTATTAGGCGACACGGGTTGTGAAGAAATAATTAATAATCCTGTATTTAAAGCGCATTTCATTGTCTCTAAATGCCGAGGTTTAACAGCGCTTGAACATAAGTTGCCGTTAATGCTCGGTTTAGTCGCTAGCATGGTATTTAACCAAGTTAATCGAGGTCTACTGGCGAAACAATACCAACGCTTTGTTTATCATCATCCTAAAAGCCAAGTAACCATTAGCGATGATTTTAATTTCAACAATCAATACCATGCGCTAAACAAGCAAAACTTATCATCAGCCTTGCTCGCTTCCGGCTCTATACCTATAGTAATGAATGGGATTAAAGATATTAAGGGCTCCGCTAAAGGCTTATATCGAGATGGTGGCATTATTGATTACCATTTTGATGTTAACATCAGCCCAAGCACAGGTTTAACACTTTACCCGCACTTCTCATCAACTCCAAAGGCTGGTTGGTTTGATAAAAATTTAGCACGTAAAGTCAGTGCAAAGCATTACCAAAACACTGTGATGTTAGTACCGTCTAATGAGTTTATTGCTCGCTTACCGTTTGGGAAAATTCCAGACCGTAAAGACTTTACTGATTTAGACGCAAGCACGCGGATAAAGTATTGGCGAACGGTGTTAAAGGAGTCTGAAATTTTAGCCGATGAATTTGCAAAATTAGTCGCTACATCAACAACCGAAAATATTAAGTTGATAGAATGCCTGTAACGCAAAGCTCTTTCTACTGATGGATTAGTAACAATATGACCGATAAACCTTTAATTATTTGGGATAAGAATACCTTTGAAATAGGTATTGAATTAATTGATGCCCAACATAAAAAGTTAGTCGGCTATATTAACGAACTGGCATTGGCGATTAACAATAATCAAGAAACAGCTCTCATTACTGAGTTATTTAAAAAACTCCACGATTACACCATATTTCATTTCAAAGCCGAAGAAGGCTACATTCTCAGTTTAAGTAAAAATGATTGTTTACTTCACCAGCTTCAACATAAACATTTCAGCGAAGAATTGGATAGAATTTTAACCTTAGGCGAATCGGCAAAAATATCTGAAGAATTACTGTATTTTCTAACTGACTGGTTGCTGCATCATATTCAAATAGAAGATAAGAAGTTTTTCATTCAGCTGCAAACTAAGCCATAGTAAAACACTCCACAAACACATTAAAAACGCACTTACCTATGAACTGGTTGGCTATGAACGGCTTGGCGATAAATAAAATATAAAGAGCCTTCAATATAAGGCAATAAAAGGCTCAATTAATTTATCTTTGTACTCAGCCTAGCATTACTTGGCAATTTTTTGATAAATGGCGCAAGCCGCACCAGCAGGATCTTTAATCACTGCATACTTATCACTACCCATCGACTTAACTTCTGTCACCAATGCTCCGCCTTTTGCTTGCACCGCAGCAATAGACGCTTCAATATCAGCCACTAAAAAGTACGGCAACCATGCTGGCGGTAAATCTTTATTCACGCCTTGCGCATGACAAATACCGCTAACCGCTTCGCCATTAATAGGCTCAAGCATCGCGTAATCGTCATAGTCGCCCATTGATATACTTTCGCTCTTCCAGCCAATAACATCTTCATAGAATGATTTAACGTTTTCAGCATTACCTACCGATAAATCAAGCCATGCCATTGTGCCAATTTTATTGTCGCTCATATGCTATCTCCATTTATAATTTTGAGTTTTTAGGATTTCTTGGATAAAACTTATCAGGTAACGCATTAATATGTTCAAAAAAACGAGTGTCTTTATAAGGTAGCTTCATAAAGCCCGAAATACCAAAGCCAGTTATGGTCGGTAGTAACTGCAACAACTCAGTTAAACATTGCGTAAACTCTGCTTCTTTATCGTGATTTAGTAACATTAAATAGCTGTGAATTTTCAAATGCCGCGGTAATACCTCAAAAATAATACAGCCGGTATGATGAATTTGGTTTAAGCGCGCTAATACTGCCATGATTTCATCCGGCAAATATAAGTATTCATCTGGATCTTTACCATCTTCAAAGTAAGAATGTAAACGAGTAACATCATCAATATCGGCAACGTCACTAACATCATATTTAATCGATTGCTCTGCACCAGCCTGAAATGGTAAAGCTTCATTTTCTCGTTCAACATGCAAGGTGTTACGGGCGTCAAACAAACAACTTTTAAATACACCTACTCTAAAAATTCCTTGGGCAAGTCGTACCATGTTATTCACTGCACTTTGAAATGATGCTTTTAATTTGGGATCAAATAACGACAGGTTTGAATCAATATAAATCCCGTCTTTTTCCCAACGCACTGCCAAACCACCAACGACAGGAAAGTTCGCTAAACGGCTTACCGCCGCAACAAATGCTTTCTCCGTATCACCCATGCCCATCAGGTAGTTTTTATAATATTTTTCTAGTTGTACATCATCAATATCGTCCAACTGTTCTCTATCAGAAGATTCACGTAGAAAAGATTTACGCGAACCATAAACAACGGTATCGATATCTTTGTTATAACGTTTACACCATACAGGTACTAAGGGCACAATATTTATTGCTAATGGCGGCTCGGCCAATACTGTGTTTTTCAGTAAATGAAGGTGTTTGAAAAAATAATCGCCAGCTTTATTGCGTAAAGCGCGGTCTTTACTCAACATACCTTCTAATACTTGCGCTAATAACTTAGGCAAACCTAAAGATGAGGGGGTTATAACTGCACTGCCATAACGACATGATTGCCCTGATGCTATAGCATAAAGCGTTGCTGCTAGCCCTTGTTCGTCAAATCGAGGTGACGACATTTCACCACTAATTTGCTCAGGGCCAATAAAGTAAACATCACCCAAGCGGGCATTACTATTTTGTAAGTCGCTGCTCATTAAATCCATGATGTTATTAGCCGTTGTTTGCCCATGCACATCAAGTTGCGCAGTGACTGCTGAGCCCCAATCCACCAAATATACCTTTTCGGTTTCGGGATCAAAAACCACATTCGACGGTTTAATATCGCCATGCACATATGGCTTACCTTTAGTGTGCTGACTGGCATCGCGTAAATAATTCAATATATCGGCAAGCTGTAAAGCTATTTTAATAACAAGTTCTGCTGGCAATGGTCCGCGCTTATGCGACAACTGCTCAAGATCAATACCCGGAGCGCGCTGCATATGAACAATTGACTGCCGTTTAATTTTGTAATATTCAACAATTTCGGGAATTCTACTGTGGGCCAATTGCCCTTGTATTTCAGCTTCTTCGGCCAAGCGGTCTTGCACATGTTGCGGTAAGTTGATTCGAGAGAATTTAAAAACTTGTGATAGGCCATACTCGTCTTCACCACCAAATACAAAGCCGTAAGCGCCTTTGCCAATCAATGAAATATTTTGATAACCCAGCAAGCTAAGTTGCTGCTGACAAAGTTCAACCCACTGTTTTAACTTGGTAGCATCTTCATGGTTAAGCAGGTAAATCGATTGTTCTTCGGCAATATAAAAGTGCTGGAGTTTTTTCTCTGCCACATGCAACCTCTTGGGAAACGTGAAAAGGACTAATTTTAATAGTGACAAGGTAATTTATAGGGCTGAAAATATGTATTGCCGACGTATTATTTCGCTAATAAGCAAAGGCTAAAAACGTATATTACCTTAACAAAATCATATCATGATTTAGCAACAACACTAGCCAGTTCCATGAAATAATTAGTCTTTACTCACACAAAGCGTTACATGGCCTTGTTGCTATTACCTCGCTGTCGAGCCACTAGTGCACTAAATTTAGGTAAAATATCGGTGTTATTTACTAAGGTTTGTTGATTATTTCCTGAGACTTTCCATACTGCTTGTTCGTTAAAAATATAATTGAGATGAAACCCTTTAAGGTTGCGAAGGTACTTTATCGCATCAGTAGAGTTATCTAATATTAACGGGTTGGTTGTATGCTCATTAGGGTAATACGCTAAAACAATATGAGGCATAGTTATTTGCTTTTTATGCGCGACTTTTACGAAGCTATCAACATCAGCCTGCATGAGTTTAAGGCTTTCTTTTGGAATACCTATTCTGATCAATAGCTCGCGTTTTAAAAAAGCATAATCTTCACAGTCACCTTTACCACTTTTTAACGCCTCAATTGGCGCCGCCCAATAGTCCAATAAACCATATTGTCGTTGATCTAATTGATATTCAATTCGGTGATTAATGGTGTAATTTATTTGCTTGATAATTTCTCGCGTCGATTGAGAATTATTAGATGAATATTGACTAACAATTTCGTTTGACGATAACTGACTACAGCCTGTAAGTAATAAAACAGCAGCAATAAAAAAGCGATATTTACAAAATTTCATAATACGGTATTACATTTACCAAAGATGAATAAGCACTTTGGCTAGTTAAAAATAAATAACGCTATTGTAGAAAAGTTGTACTATCGCGACTGTTATAAGATGAAACCGCTAGCAATAAGATGTATCGCAAAGAAAAAGGTAAGTACTTAAATTCTCGGGGTTATATTTCACGCACCTTAAAAACGGTTAAGTAAATCGACATTTCATCCACATTTGTAACAAAAGCGTCACACTGCATAGCTATAATGGCGATATTGGTTATTTGACATAATGACTTTCTCTAGCATGAACTTTGGCATTTCCCTTATGTCTTCGCCCTAAATCAAGCATCTTGGTTTGGGGCTTTTTTTGTCTTAAGTACTTCATCTTTAAAACCCATTGTGCAATAGTTAATCACTATCTAAGGAAAGCTTCAAAAAGGGATAATATGAATAGAATTAGGCTATTAGCAACATTCTTTGTTGGTATATTCATCGGTTACACTGTCGCTACTCTTTCACCTTCCAATAAACAAAACGAGAGTGGTTCAGTACTAGAGCAACAATTGAATTATTCTAACATAAACGAAAAACAGCCAGACATAGCGTACGTAAATGCTCCTAATTCCAGTAAAAACATTTCTAGCCCATTAGCCGATATAGTCATAGATCCTTCATCGCGGGTAACACAGGTTTCAACGTCATCTCACCAAAAGCTTGAAGCTGAATACCAACAACTTGACAAAGCATACCTGCAATCTAAAAGAAAAATTTCCTCATTACAGCGAAAATTGGATGAGTTTGATGAAAGCAATATTTCTACAAAGCAAATGGAAGCATTAGTAATAGAGCCATTCAAAAATAGTATCGGTAACTTTGTTGGCGCAGAAAGAAATGAAATCTATAATTTTCATCAAGAAGAAGAGGATCTTGATTGGGGTTACAATATGCAAAATAATATTAGTGACTTTATTTCAACCCATTACAATGCTAATGAAGTAAACCTAGTGTCCGTTATATGTAAACAACAAAGATGTGAACTTTTAATCATTCAGCATGTTGATGAAGCTTGGCGAAAAATAGTACAGGATTTGGGTTCCCAAGATTGGTGGAAGTTTAGATCTTCTAACTCAACATCTCATAACCATCCAGATTTAGATAGTGCCTTAGCCATTTATACTTTCTTAGCTTTATAGCTATTTATAAATCTGCACATATACGCTCTTTCACATCCATGTGATCGCGTTATACCGTACATCCTGTACATAAAAAAGCCTGCATAAAGCAGGCTTCTAAAAGTCAAAAGTTCAGTAAAAACTATGACATATGTACTAGCATATTGCTTGGCTCTTCAAGGAATGACTTCCATAAGTTACAAAAACGAGCAATAGTGCCGCCATCAATTGTACGGTGATCGCCAGACCAACTTACTTGCATAATCGAACGCGCTTCAACTTCACCTTTGTCGTTAAAACGTGGCAGTTTTTGTAGCTTACCTAAAGCAACAATTGCAGACTCGGGCTTGTTGATAATAGGCGTTGCCACCGTACCACCAATAGCACCAATATTTGAAATAGTGATAGTACCACCTTTCAAATCAGCCGCTGGAACACGACCTGAGCGAGCATCATTCGTTAAACGCGTAATATCAGCTGCTAAATCTAAAATAGATTTAGTTTGTACCTGTTTAACATTAGGCACTAACAAGCCAACTTTCGAGTCAACCGCCATACCAATGTTATGGTCATCAAAATACGTAAGCTCTGTGCAGTCTTCATTGACTTGCGTATTCACTAACGGGAATTGCTTCAGCGCTAATGACATGGCTTTCATAAAGAAAGGCATCATGGTTAATTTGATATCTTGCTTAGCGTAAACTTCTTTAAGTTCGCCACGCAATTTAATCAAATTAGTCATATCGATTTCTTCACAGTAGGTAAAGTGTGGAATAGTCGATACAGAGTTAACCATAGCTTTTGCCATAACCGCTTTAATACCGCGAATTGGCTCAACACGTGTGCCACCTGTAACCGCGCTAGCAGCTACGGTAGGAGTTACTGAAACTGCTGGTGCTTCATTAAAAGCAACAACATCTTCTTTGTAAACACGCCCTTTTTTACCACTACCTGGAACTTGATGAATATTAACATCTAATTCACGAGCAATACGGCGTACCGCAGGGCTTGCCACAGCTTTTTCATTTACTACTTTACTCGCTACTTTTGCAGGTGCAGTTTTAGCAGCTACAGGAGCTTTAGTTACTGCAGCTTTTGCTGTCGGTGCTGGTGCTTCAACTACAGGGGCAGCCGCAACTGCTTGCCCTGTTGCGGCAATTTCAACCGCAAATAAAGGCGAATGTACTTTAGCAATTTCACCTTTAGCATAATAAAGTTTAACAACTGTACCGTTATGCATAGCTGGAATTTGCACTAAGGCTTTGTCCGTCATTACATCGGCAATCGGTTGATCTTCTTCAATCACATCGCCTTCAGCAACTAGCCATTCAACTAATTCACATTCAACAATACCTTCACCAATGTCCGGCAAAATAAAGTCTTCTACTTGTGTACCTGAAACAGGTGCAGCACTTTCAACAACTGCTTGAGCAACGGGTACTTCAGCCACAGCTTCAGTTACAACTGGCGCACTGTCACCTTCAGGTGTCATAGCAAACAATGGCGAGTGTACTTTAGCAATATCGCCTTTGGCGTAATAAAGCTTATCAACCACACCTGAATGCATCGCTGGAATTTGTACTAAAGCTTTATCTGTCATCACATCAGCAACTGGCTGATCTTCAACAATCACATCGCCTTCTGCTACTAGCCATTCAACCAGTTCACATTCAACGATACCTTCACCAATGTCTGGTAATATAAAATCAATGCTCATGCTCTAAAATCCTAGTAAGTCATACTGTTTTTAATTGCTTCGTAGATCTTCAAATGATCTGCAACATATTCTTTTTCAAGTGCTAATGGGTATGGTGTATCCATACCACACACGCGAGCAATCGGCGCTTCTAAATGCAAGAAACATTCTTGCTGAATAGTTGCCGCAATTTCACTAGCAAAACCTGCTGTTAATGGTGCCTCTTGGCTAACAACAAAACGACCTGTTTTAGTAACAGAATTTGCAACCGTTTCAATGTCCCAAGGTAAAATGGTACGTAAATCGATAATTTCACATGAAATGCCATCAGCAGATGCTAATTCAGCGGCTTTCTCAACGATTTCCATTTGTGCCCCCCAAGCTAACAACGTGATGTCACTACCTTGTTGAACAACTTCAGCTTTACCTAATGGTAATTGGTAATCTTCTTCTGGTACTTCACCAACCGAGGCACGATATAAACGTTTCGGTTCGAAAAATACTACAGGGTTATCATCACGTATTGACGCCAATAACAAACCTTTAGCTTGGTACGGGTTACGTGGTACAACTACTTTTAAACCAGGCGTATGAGCAAAGTAAGCTTCTGGTGATTGGCTATGATATAAACCACCTGCAATGCCGCCGCCGTATGGCGTACGAATGGTTAACTTACCTACATCAAATTCATTACCACTACGGTAACGGAATTTAGCTGACTCATTTACAATTTGGTCAAAGGCTGGAAAAATATAATCAGCAAATTGAATTTCAGCAATTGGTGTACTGCCTTGAGCAGCTAAACCATTCGCAAAACCAATAACACCTTGCTCAACTAAAGGCGTGTTGAAACAACGGTTTTTACCGTATTTGTCTTGTAAACCACTGGTTGCGCGGAAAACGCCACCAAAGTGACCAACATCTTCACCAAAACAAACTGCACGATCATTCTCGGCCATTACAGTATCAAGCGCGTTATTAATCGCTTGTAATAAATTCATTTGCGCCATTACTTAATTCTCCCAGCAGTGAACGGATAAGCATCGGGATATTTCTTAATATGTTCTTTTAATTGTTCGAACTGACTTTGCAACAATGGTGGTGCTTGGTCATAAACATCAGTAATTAAGTCTTCAACCGGTGGCTTATCAATTTTCTCTGATACTTTAACCGCCGCTAACACTTCATCACGTAGTTTTTCAAACAATGTTGTTTCTTGAGCTTCGTCCCACCAACCTTGCGCCAACATCCAGTTCTTCATACGAAGAATAGGGTCATGTTCTTGCCATTTAGCTTCTTCTTCGCGTGTACGGTAACCTGAAGGATCATCAGAAGTTGAGTGAGCACCTAAGCGATAAGACATCGCTTCAATCAGCACAGGCTTACCTTCTTTAACAGCATATTCACGCGCTAATTGCACAGCGGCAATTACTGCTAAAATATCGTTACCGTCAATTCGAAGTGTTTTCATGCCGTAACCAACACCACGAGATGCAATGCCGTTACCCATGTATTGCTCATCTGATGGCGTTGAAATAGCGTAGCCATTGTTACGACAGAAGAAAATAACAGGAGACTGATGAACAGCGGCCATATTTAAACCGGCATGGAAATCACCTTCAGAAGCAGCACCTTCACCGAAGTAACAGATAGTTACAGCGTCTAAACCTTGCATTTTCTGCCCGTAAGCATAACCTGCGGCTTGTGGGATTTGCGTGCCTAACGGTGATGAAATCGTCATGTAGTTCAACTCATTACTTCCGTAATGAATTGGCATTTGACGACCTTTACCTAAATCTTGTTCATTACTGAACATTTGGTTCATAAAGTTTTCAAGGCTAAAGCCACGAAACATTAATGCACCCTGTTCACGATACTGCGCCATGATCATATCTTGATCTTTCAGGCCTGCAGCACCACCAACACTTGCGGCTTCTTCACCGAGTGCTGCCATATAGAAACTGATGCGACCTTGGCGTTGTGCCGCCACCATACGTTCATCTAAAACACGATGAAAAGCGAGAGTTTTGTAGGTTTTGGTGGCAAGTTCTTGATCAATTTCCGGCATGATAGCATTTTCATAAATGCTGCCATCTTGCTTCAATATTTTAAGGATTGGAATTTCAACTGAATGACCATCAATAAAAGCTGGTTGGTGTACTACCGGGCTTTCGTTATATATGTCAGTGTTCATAGCCTTCTCTTTTTTATTAACCTTGAATGACAAGGTGACATCAAACATTCACTAATTATTAACCACCGAAAGTATAGAAGCTTTCACGGTAAGATGAATATTTATGTCATTGTTATGAATTGTTGGTTGTAATAATCGCAAGCACTTTACCTTTACGTAAACTGAAAAACAAGTTTAGTAAGCAAAGTTGGCGCTTTTATTTAGCTAAACACGAGCATAATTGTTTACAGTTATGCTCGCTATTAAAGAGCTGACCAGTTGCTTAGTTATGCACAATTCACCAATTTGATGAATAACCTGAGCATATAAGCCTGTTTAGGCAGAGATTTTTTGTACTTAACAGAATCTACGTACCTATTTGTCCAAACGCATAGTCCATTTAGGCACAGGTTATTAGTTCCAGACATAACCTAAGTACGCCTAGGCCCAAAAATACGCATTTTAGGCACAGATCATTAGTTCCAGACATAACCTAAGTACCTCAGCACCTAAACATAAGCCATTTAGGCAAGTGTTGTTGGAGTAACCGTTAACATTGCTCGTTGACCAATAGCAACATTAGCATTTGGGAAAATAATCGCTTCGCCATCTTGCTGGGTTTTCACTTCATTATCGCCGTCAATGGCTAATACATGGCCTTGTGGGAAATCAGTAAAGTTTTCAACATCATCTGCAAAGGTTAGCGAAAAATCTTCATGGTGACGATCAATAACTTGTGAAATTTCATACAGGTTAAAGTCTTCTGCTTGGTATGGCGTTAACTCAAGGTCTTGGCCTGAAACGAACTTAGTTAAGGTTTCACGCACTTGAATAAACTGACTCATATCATTTTCACCAAACGGACGCACTTTACCTAACTCAACTGTAAAAGCATCAGCGCCAAATTCATTCGACGAAAAATAGCTAAAAGTTGTTGTTGGTGAATGCGATAACAAAACAGTACTAACACCACAGGCATTTAAAAACTGTAGCTGACTTTTCTTGCGTGGTGCGCCGTGTAAAAACGGATAAACCGCAAATTTGTCACACTTAGAGCCGCGAATAGCGGTATGTAAATCGTAATGACTACGCTGGCGTTCGCCGCCATTGGCGCTAGGTAATTCACTTCCGCCTTCAAAGAATGTTCTAACAGTATTCTCTAATAACAAAGCACGATGACGTTCTTTGTTAATTAAGCCCGCACCATTACCTTGGTCTTGTGAATGACCGCCTGAGAACAAGCGATTCATGTTTTCTTCAACGAAACGCTCAGCAATATTCATTGATGCTGGGTTGCCAAAAATAAATAATACCCGTTCGGCTAGCATTAATTCACCACGAATTAACTCGCCAATAATATCGCTACAAATTTCAATTGGCGCAGTCTCGTTACCATGCACAGCGCTTGATAAGACAATATCGTGATTACTGGCGCGATCAATCGGTTCAAAGGTAATTAAGCCAGTCTCTAAAACCGACACTTTACTTTTTGTTTGCGACGCTTGATGAATAACTTCAAAACTAAAAGCACCGCCAGGCAGTGACCATTCATTGGCACGTGTTATTGATAAGAAATCGCCACTTTGTTGTAAAGCAGATGCGAAGGCACTTGTTGAATTAGTTGCATTGGATAAATCACTCACGCGGTTTCACCTATTTATTTTGTCGAAAGCAGTAGCCGAATGTGTACTCGAATACCAAGGTCGAATTTATTTGAGCCGAACAAAACAAACTGCAGTCGACCTCGTTAATTATTGCGCGCTATTATACCGATTGGACTAATGAATTCACTGTTTAGCGAAAATTAAACGTCTAAGTAAGAAGTAATCCCCAGCAGGATTGAGCTAATCCTATTAACTACAACAAGCAAATTGGTGTGAGGACCTTAACTTAAAAACAATAACTTAAGAGATTAACTAACTGTTTAAAACCGTACGGTTCAAGTGAACTTAACTCCCTAAAACTCTGTTCAAAGAAATAAATCAAAAGTCATCAGAAATGTTTTTACATAAACTTCTCAAAAAAAATGTAATAAAAAAGATTAACTCAAGACTATGTATTTGTATCAAGAATGTTAAAAATTGAATTTAGCGATATTACGCGAATGAAACCAGCTGATTATCAGCACAGTTAATTGGAGCTTTACATGACAAATTTAGAAATCATCTTAATAATCTGCGTTATTTTTTCACTCTATGTTTTTGGGCTTTATGTTGATAAGCAGTATAACCTTCGCGTTATTGACTGGCTAAATGGCAACTCTTCTACACCATTCGCAAAAACGGAAGAAAGCCAAGCAGTAAACATTGCACAAAACGAAAAATCAGAAGAAATAAAAGTGCTAAAAGCACGAATTGAAGTGCTTGAAAAAATAGTGACTGAACCTGCATTTGAGTTAAATCAGAAGCTTAACGCCCTTAAGTAGTTTCACTTTAAGGGATGATCATTTGCTAATAATTCATTTGCTAATAGTTCATTTAAATCAGTAGCTGTTCTAAGTCAAAAATAGAGCAGCTTAACTGAGTTTACAAAAGCGGTTTAGTTTTTAACGGCCAGTAATGGAAATTTTTAAATTTTTATCGACAAAACTTAATTGTTTCAATACATTATTACCCTTCTCCTTAAAAGAAATTTAAGATGAAATTATTTCAGGCTTCTTTTCAATATATTACCAAGAAAGTTTTCGTTCTTTTCTTATTAATGAATACAACAAATGCTTATTCTTGTGATAACGCTCAAATGATTGATTATGACTACCAAATAAAAGAAACTTTAGGTAACGGATACTCTACATTTGGCAGATTATGGGTGCTCGATAATAAAAAGTCTTGTGTAAATTCATTTAGATATGCTGCTTGTATAACCATCACACCAGAAGGCGATTTTGCAGATTTAACCATTGAAATTAGCAAAAATAAAAATACTTCATCAACATATACCCAAAAGGTGAAATATAACTCCTCAGAAGTGATTCGTTTCAACACTTTGTCAATGGATGTCTATTTAAAGCTCTTTGTAAGTAATGTTATTGCTGATTCCAAAATGTCAGGAAAGTCTTGTAACAATGGTTTCCCAGCACTCCCTAGACAAGTTACTCGCAAAGAGTTAGATAATATGTATAAAGGATAGACATAGAGCCAATTGGTATCATCAAATGGAAGTTCAGCGAAAGCGAAGAGCCATTGAACCCCAAATTAACTGCTACCTATCAAAATTGAATTATTCTGTAATAGGTAAAATCGTCAAACCCAGTTTGTAGTACTACAAATTAATAATCTTCCTCGCCTGAGTGCCCTATCGCTTTATTGGCAATAGCATATGAAAAACCTTTGGTGATCAAATGCCTTAATGCTTTTTGTTTTAGTTTCAAATCATCAATCGGCTCAGCGCCAAACTTTCTAATTTTTAGCGTCAGCGCTTTATCAAAGTAATCTTCATCACTAGTTTCAATGCCGCTAACACATTCATTGATCACTTGAGATGGGAAGCCTTTTGCATAGAGCTTTTCTTTAATTTTATTCAGACCAATATTTTTTTCTGAAAAACTCATGGTTAAGCGCTGTGCATAACGCAGGTCATTCACAATGTCTCGCTCAATCAAATAATCTAATGCGGGCTCATTAAATTGAGTGTCGTCTTTAAACAATAAATTGGCTTTTTGTAGCAATTTTTTAGCGGAGTAATCACCGTAGCGCTCAATCAACCACAACATATATGATTTTACCCGTTCATAAGAAATCACTTGTGGTTTGGCATCTTGCTTTCTTTTGTACATGTTAATGTGTAATCAATTAAGGCTATAATAGCCAATTATAACCACCCTCCCATTACTTTTGAACCCTAAACCTCGGACATATATTTGTGAGCACGATTAACCAAAATAAAAACAAGCAGCCAAAACCTAATCACAAACACTTGCATCCGAGAAACCTGCATAAAAATGGTTATGACTTTCCTGCACTGGTAAAAAGTTACCCGCCATTAGCTCCCTTCGTAAAAGCAAATGTGCATGGCAATATTTCTATAGACTTTGCTGACCCTAAAGCAGTAAAGGCTCTAAATGCTGCGCTATTAAAGCAGCATTACAACATTAACGAGTGGGACATACCCGAAGGCGCACTTTGCCCGCCTATTCCAGGCAGAGTTGACTATATTCATTATATCGCTGAATTACTTGGTATTGACGACCCAGCTGTAAGTAAAAAGGCTAGCAAAACAAAAATCAAACTGCTCGATATAGGCACAGGTGCCAACGGAATATATCCGCTATTGGCCTGTAATATATACGGTTGGCATTGTGTTGGCAGTGATATAAATAGCCAGTCAATTGACAACGTAGGTTCGATTATCGCTAAAAATCCTCAGCTTAAAAATAGCTTTGAACTACGTACACAACACGACAAAAATCATATTTTTACCGGCATCATTCAAGCTGGCGAATGTTTTGATGTCACGGTATGTAATCCACCGTTTCATGCGTCACAAGAAGAAGCACTAAAAGGTAGCAAGCGTAAACTTGACAACCTTGCTCGTAATCGTGGAGAACAAAAAGTAGCGAATCCAAGTAAGAATAACGCTACCTTAAATTTTGGCGGTCTAGACGCAGAACTTTGGTGCAAAGGTGGTGAACGCATGTTCCTTAAAAAACTCATCAAAGAAAGCCAAACATTTTCAACGCAGTGTCGCTGGTTTACTAGCTTGGTTTCTAAAATCGATAATGTTAAACCGGCAAGAAAACTCATTCAAAAGCTTGGTGCAACCGATGTACTAGAAATAGAAATGAAACAGGGTAATAAAATCACTAGGGTATTGGCTTGGACATTTAAATAAGCTGACTATCGAGCTTTAGATTACGACTTGTGTGCTTGGTTATTATCCAAGCACAAAAACTATAACTCGCTTTAAAAAGTGACCTGATAAACATCTACATTAAAGCCACGAAATTCAGAAGATTTAACAAAATTAAAGCCAGTTCGATTGATTACTTTAACCGAACTAACATTTGCTGACTCGATAAGTGCATGGATAGCGCTAAGTTTTAAGTGATTTTTAGCAAAATCTAATGCACCAAAAACAGACTCAACAGCATACCCTTTTCCCTGTTGGTCAGCGGCTAAGCGATAGTTAATATATATAATGTCGTCTACTTCCACTTTATGTTTGTTAAGACCACACACGCCAACAAATTCATGATTAGCAGACTTATAAACAGCCCAATGTCCAAAACCATTTGAATCATATTGTTTTTTACAATTGGCGATATAATCATAAATCTGCTCTTGGCTATGAACCCCAACCGTCGAATATTGCATAACAAGTGGGTCAGCCAGTACTTTTGAGAGGTCTTTCGCATCTTCACTCGTTATTTGACGAACATACAATCTTTTCGTTGCAAAAATAATCAAGATAAACTCCTAGTGATAAAGCGCTCAAATTAGGAGCTAATGATAGTTTTGTAATATGAGATTAAAACCCTTCTTTCATCATATCTAAACATAACAAATTCATCTATAAACTTTAGTAAATCACCACTTAAGATGACATTTTCAACGTGAAGTTAATATTGCTAATCACTTATAAATTTTAATTTAACGAGACTCATCATATATGCATAGGAATATTACCAAAGCCACACGCTCCCCTAGTCTATTTATTGCATCTAGCGACAAACCAACTACCTTTATTAAATGCCGTTGAAGCTATCTGTTTTCGTTATTAGTTGTACTCATTGATAAAATCGACATAAAAGATAATTTTAAAAGGTAACAATGATGAAACCACATTTTGTAAAAGCGCTATCGTTAATTATTGCTCTTGGATTTAGTCTTCATACCTACGCTGATACACGTATTGAACAAGTTTGGTCTTGTACTCTTAATGAAGGAAAGTCTATCGCCGATATCAAGGCACTCAATAGTAAGTGGGTAATTTACGCTAATAAAGCGGTTAAGGGGGGCGATATACAAAGCTATGTTGTAACCGCCGTTGTTGGGGAGATGGATGGGTTTATTTTTGTCGACTCGTTCCCAAGCATGGAATCATGGACAGCCAAAGAAGCAGCAATGGCTATTGGTGAAGGCAAAGAGTTAGTGGCAGCGTTTAATAAAATAGGAAAATGTCAATCAAACTCACTGTATTCGGTTGAAGAGAGTTAATTTGCCCTTGCGGTTTTTGTTCGCAATAAAAAACGACTAGCAACAAAAAAGGTGCCTAAAGGCACCTTTTTTATTATTTAGCTTACAGAGTAAGTAACTAAATAAAACTCTTTTCAAAGCCCGTTCTTACATCAAATTATAAGCCAGCAGCAACAAATGCCGCACTAACTAGCTTTTGGGCATCGCTAATAATTAACTGTAAATGGGTGTCATCAATAAAGCTTTCTGCGTATATTTTGTAGATATCTTCAGTACCTGAAGGACGAGCAGCAAACCAGCCATTTTCGGTGCACACTTTAATGCCGCCAATCGCAGCATTGTTACCTGGCGCATGTGACAATATTTGGCTGATTTTCTCACCAGCTAAAATATCAGTGGTAATGGCTTCAGGTGTTAATGAGGTTAATACTTGCTTTTGTTGCAGGTTAGCTACGGCTTCAACACGGCCATAACATGGTTCACCAAGCTGCTGTGCAAGCTCTTGATATAACTGGTAAGGATCTTTACCGGTTACTGCTATCATTTCAGCAGCAAGTAAGGTCATGACAAAACCGTCTTTATCGGTTGTCCAACAGCTGCCGTCACGAGCGATAAAAGTTGCACCTGCACTTTCTTCACCGCCAAAGGCGTAGCTTGAATCATGCAAGCCATCAACAAACCATTTAAAGCCAACAGGTACTTCTGAAAGTGGTCGTTCAATCAGTTTAGCAACACGGTCAATCATTGAACTTGAAACCAAGGTTTTGCCAATTTTAGATTCTGCAGGCCAATTTCTGTGGGTCATTAAATAGTGAATAGATACCGCTAAATAATGATTCGGGTTCATCAACCCACCCGATTTCGTGACAATACCATGGCGATCAAAGTCAGGGTCATTACCAACAGCAACATCAAATTGGTCTTTTAGTGCGATCAAGCCTGACATGGCATAAGGTGACGAGCAATCCATACGGATTTTACCGTCTTTATCCAATGGCATAAATGCAAAGCTAGCATCAACTACAGGGTTAACCACATCAAGTTTTAAGCCATACTTTTTCGCAATTACTGGCCAGTAATGAATACCTGAGCCACCTAATGGGTCAACACCAATATGCACGCCTGCTTTTGCAATAGCTTCCATATCAATAACTTGGCTTAATTCATTAACGTAGAATTCAATGAAATCTTCACGAAAGAGTAATGACGACTGTAAAGCTTGAGCATAATCAACACGTTTAACATCAACTAATTTATTAATAATTATTTCGTTGGCACGTTGCTCGATAACTTTCGTTATTTCGCCTTCAGCAGGTCCGCCATGAGGAGGATTATATTTAATGCCGCCATCCGTTGGTGGATTATGTGATGGCGTAATAATCAGACCGTCAGCTTGTACTGGCTGAGTTTTGTTATGAGCAATGATTAAACGCGAAATTACCGGCGTTGGCGTAAAGCCTTCATCAGCTTGGATAACCACAGGGACATTGTTAGCAATTAACACAGAAACGGCAGAAGCAAATGCTGGCTCAGACAGAGCATGAGTGTCTTTACCTAAATATAATGGTCCTTTAAAACCTTGCGCTTGGCGATACTCTGCAACCGCCTGACAAATTGCTTCAATGTGATATTCATTAAAGCTTAATTTGCTAGCATTACCACGATGACCCGAAGTACCAAAGGTTACTTTTTGCTCGGCGATGGTGACATCTGGCGCTTGTAAAAAGTAATCACTAACTAAACGACCAATATTAATTCTGTCTTCTGGTCTTGCAGGTTTGCCAGCATGATGATGAATTGTCATTTAAATTCCTTGTCTCTTATAAAACTTAAGCCGTTATTTTACTAATTGAACGACTATAATAAGTCGCGAATATTTTCTATGTCTTGCTCGTTATAACCCAATGCGCGACCTACTTCTGTCAGCATCATTTTCTTACGCGTAGTATTTGAGTTAGTAATAACCCAAAATGGGCTATCAGGAATTTGACGAGGTTTAGTACTGCTGCCACTAGCGGCCAATTCAGCCTCACTACCTGCAAAATATAAACGGTCACGACCTCTAATTTCATAAACAGCAGAAAATTGCTGGTTATGTACACGATATAGTGCCGCCAAAATAAGTAAAAATCGACCAACAGCGCCACGCTGCATGGCTAGCTCTTCTTTATTAATATAGTTAAATACTGAGCCATTTGTGTCGACTGTTGGTGCTGGCGCTTCAACAGCAACCTCTTCAGTTTCTTCAACCTCAACAATTACAGCTGCAGGTTCAGCAATAACTTCCGCTGTAGCTTCGTCTGGTAAATTAATTAGACGACGTAAGATCGATGATGCACTTTCGCCAATATACTGGGTATTTGACGCAATGTGCTGATAAAGTTCTTCATCTATTTCGATGTTTTTCATTGATGACCCTAGGAAAATTGTTATAGATCGCGGCAAGATTATACTTACGTTAATAGCAAGTCTCTATAGAGGATTAACAATAGATGACGATTTTTTTTAAATAGTTTAAGAAAACGAGTCCTTTCTCAAGTATTCGTCAGCAAATAATGATGATTCATTAAGGCAAATCATTGCATCAAAAACTAAAAACCCGCACAATTTCGCCAATTCATATATATACCCAAGCCACTTGGGTATACACCAGCATAACATTGCACGACAGCAGCACTGAGAGAAAAATGACTAAGCGACTTAACTATCAACAAATTGGCAGCGGTAAAGACATTATATTAATACATGGCTTATTTGGTCGTTTAGAAAACCTTAATATGGTGGCAAAAGTGCTATCAGAAACTTACCGAGTTACCAGCGTTGATGTGCGAAATCACGGCGATTCGTTCCACGATAGTGTGATGGATTATCCAACCATGGCACAAGATGTTGTTGACGTTATGCAACACTTAAATATCGACAGCGCCGTAATACTTGGTCATTCTATGGGCGGGAAAATTGCCATGGAATTAGCACTTACTTCACCCGAACGTGTTGAAAAACTTATTGTTGCCGACATTGCCCCCGTGGAATATCCGCCGCACCATAACCAAATTATAGCTGGTTTAAAATCAATTGACTTAACGGCTATAAAACAACGCAAAGATGCTGACAAACAGTTGGCACAATATGTTGACAACACAGGCGTTCGTCAATTTTTGCTGCGCAACTTAGTTAGTGAGAATGATCAATTTTCTTTTAAATGTAGCATTGAAAATATTGATACTAACTACCCACATATAATGAAAACCTACCAAGGTAGTAATACCTACAACGCTCCTACGCTGTTCATCAAAGGCGCCAACTCTGACTACATATTGCCAGAACATCGAGGCGAAATTGTGCGTTTATTTCCGCAAAGCCGTGCCCGCATTATTCAAGGTGCTGGTCATTGGCTGCATGCAGAAAAAACAGTTGCCTTTAACCGCAGCGTAGAAAGCTTTTTAGGCAGTCATTGATCTAGCTCTAATTTTGCACAAGCAAAGTTTGTATAATTAATGCAATTAAATCACCATACGCACTGTCTTTTATACTTCGCACCAGCAAAATATCGTTGGTAAAAAGTGACTAAGATAACAAAATTAATGTGTTTAAAAGCAACGATATGCTATAGTGCGCCCTGAAAATTTTAGGGTTGATTATGTTAGCAGAACACTTTGAATTAGTTGAAGCCATCGGGCTGAATTTATTTTTTGCTTTTATCTTTATTTTCATTGGGTTATCAATCCATGATGTAATGAAGAAAAACGATGTTCCTAAAATGGGGAAGATTGTAGTTTATTTTGTTTTATTTTTAGGATGTGCTGGATTTATCGCCAAAGGCGTAATTCAGTTTGTTTGGGAAAGCCAAGGCGTTGGATAAGTAAGTAAAAAGATGGCAAAAGAAGTAGCAGATTTAACAACCATTGACTTATTTAGCGATGAAAAGCGTGCGGGGCGACCAAAAACGAACCCACACTCACGCAGCGTGCAAGTTAAAATAAACAAACGTAATCAAGTTAAGCGTGATAAGAACAATGGTCTAAAGCGTGTTGAGTTTAAATTACATCAAGATGTATTTGAACGTTTAGACGCTTTAGCAAAAGATAAGGGTGTTAGTCGAAGTGAATTAATAGAAACACTATTAGTTCAGTCACTTAATACCAATGATTTTAAAGTTTAGTTATAAAAGGTTAGATTCATGGCAATTGTAGGTTTATTTTTCGGAAGTGATACAGGTAACACCGAAGCCGTAGGCAAAATGATCCAAAAGAAATTGGGTAAAAAACTTGTCGATGTAAAAGATATCGCCAAAAGTACCAAAGAAGAAATCGCAGAGTTTGATTTATTAATCTTAGGTATTCCAACTTGGTACTACGGTGAAAACCAATGTGATTGGGATGACTTTTTACCAGAGCTTGAAGAAATTGACTTTGCTGATAAGTTAGTGGCAATTTTTGGTTTAGGCGATCAAGAAGACTACGCTGAGTATTTCTGTGATGCAATGGAACCACTACGCGATATCGTTGAATCAAAAGGCGCTATTGTTGTTGGTAACTGGCCTACTGAAGGGTATGAGTTTGAAGCTTCAAAAGCCTTAGTTGACGAAAATACCTTTATCGGATTGTGTGTTGATGAAGACCGTCAACCAGAATTAACTGAAGCACGTGTTGATGCTTGGGTTAAACAAATATACGACGAACTTTGTTTAGCAGAATTAGAAGACTAATTTATCGCTAAGCAATTTATTGCGTAATAAGAAGCCAGCTATTTGCTGGCTTTTTTGTATTTGAATTGCTTCACGGTATTTTCCAAAACCACCTGCTAAACACCTTGAGTTTGAGTTCCGATAGATATCATTATTCGGCGCGATTTTTAAATATCATTGAGGTCGAGTTAACTCAATATTGTTAGTGGTTAAACTAAAGTAATCTCCGCCCATTTTACCGACTGAATCAATCAACTCTTGGTTTATATTGCCGTTATCATATAGTTCATCATGTACATAAATATACTTTACATCTAATAGAACAATACTACCGCCGGCAGGTAAGTCCCCCACTCTATTTATTTCTCTTAACGTGCACTCGTAGCGAATCAGCGAATCTTTTACTGAGCGAGGTTTTACCTGATAACTAGCGCAGCTTTCAACTTCTGCAAAGTCAAACTCACTCTCGATACTGTTAAGGCCTGCGCTAGTTTGATTCGTTTTTTCAACTAACGTTGAATTAACGATGTTCACTACGCATTCGCCCGTTGCAATTAAGTTATTCAAAGTATCTTTATCAAGGCCACTTCGTTGATTTACTTGGGTGTAAAGCAGTATAGGTGGATTACAACTTGCGACAGTAAAGAATGAGTAAGGGGCTAAATTATCAATATTATCGCCAGAGCGTGTGCTGATCCATGCGATGGGTCTCGGTGTTACACCACCGTTTAACAATCGATACTTCTCCTGGGTTTCTAATACTGAAACATCAAAAATCATTTAATTAATCCAATTATATTATTCGCTGTTAGCTTATGCGCTATAGCTTTGATTATGAATACACTACTGACCTTTCAAACAGCTGGCTACTACCGACGTTATTATTGTATTAAGTGGCTGCTGCGACTTAAATTTGTTTCATGTTCGCTAGGGGTATAAAAGGTCCGGCCCTGTCTATATTCTCTTTTGTTTACGAATTAATAAAAGTTAAGTTTAATTAAACTCTAAATTGAAGACAGCATAAAATAGACTAAGTTAATTCAGATAAACATAACTTAGTCTATTTAATACGTATAGAGTTACTAATTAATTTCCACTCTAATACAACTAGGTGGTAATTGTTCAGGAGTGATTCCTTCACCATTTATGCAATCCCAAATAATTTTACCTTGGTCATTTTCTGCTGGTGTGAATAATAACACGCCTTTTTTAGTACTTATAGAAAGCGACATATTATCAGAATTAAGTGTCATCAAAGAACCGTCTATTAATTCTGCATCAATACTCAAGACACTTAAAGATTCAGGTATTTCTTTATTAGTCTCATAATAATTTCCAAGTAAATCGCGGGTGTTTTGTGATTGCATAATATTCTTAGCCAATATAGCTTTAGTAGTATATTGTTGATACGCTGGCAGTCCAATAGCAGCTAAAACACCAACGACGTATACCAATATTAAGACAGCAAAACCTGATCCTAAACGACCAGCAAATGGTACAAATGCAGCTAAAATATAAGAGAAAAAATTACGTTTAGGCATCTTAGCATTGACATCCATTACGCGCGCAGCACGTTTAGTCAACCAAGGATAACCTGCTGTTAATTCATGAAATGACATCCAGAAACCAGATGAATGACTTGATTGTTTTATATATGCCGCAACATCAAGCGTTTTCCAACGCTCAACACCTGCGGCAAGAGCCGCAAGAGCGCGTGCCGCGCCTTCTGCTGATTTACAACACGCAAGTCCATGACGATCACACGTTGTCTCACGTGCTCGTGAATAGGCGGCACCTATGAGTGGAAGCCAAAGAGCAGGCCAACGAAGTAAACCTCCACTTAAATGCTTCATACGTAAGTGACCTAATTCATGACCAATATAGAAACTTACACCATCATCATGCTTAGCCATAGCATCAACGACATCAGTCATTAGAACGACATACTTTGTGCCAAGAAACTTTGTTGCAAAAGCATTTAGACCACCATTTCCATTTAGGATGTATGCTTGAGGGCGTGATTTTATTTCTAGTCGATCACAACAACTACTGAACTGCGAATATAAATCAGGAAATTGTTCCGCAGATAACTCAACACCATTGCCCTTGATATGCGCTATCAATGAAGACTGGATAAACAAATGCAATATAAACCCAAGTGCTAAAATAACCAGAGCGACACCAAAAGAGCCGAAGATTAATACTAACCAAGCAATAAGCCCGAGCACTAAAGTAATGGATCCAAGAGTACGTTCTCGAGGATAGGTAAGATGTTTCATTTTCAAGTTCCTTTTGAGTAAAGAATAAAGAGAGCAAGCGCTCTCTTTATTCTTTACTTTAAAATTTTATTCATGTGGAGTCAGAGTTAAGTCTCTGCCAATAGGTAACAGATATGTTTTTCATTTTACATTCAGTAACTTAACAGTAAACTTCATTATATTCAACTATGTTGCAACTTTACATAACAAGCTACGAAATATTTTAGCTAGCAAACAATACAATATTAAAAGTTGATCATTTAACCACTTTAAAAGCTAAAAGAGCTGGTCACCTTCAAGTGCTCAGCTCTTTGCTTACAGTGCAATTTCACCAATGTTCGCAAAATTTCAGCTCGCCAATGTAGATAAACATCTACAAATTAAAGCTGAGTTAACACGCCCTCGTTAACTTTAAACTTATACAAACGTACCGTCGATAAGAAAGCATCGGCATCATCATAATAGTTGCGAGTTACGGTATCCATATTATGGAATTCACTGCCCGTATTGTGGAAGTCTACCAATACGTTTTCAGCATCAACTTCAACAATAGCAACACCATGCTCCCACATACGAGAAAATACCATATCGTCAGTAATATCATCGCGCTTAGTGGCGCTGCGTACTAATGAATCAAAGTAAAATGGTAAATCACTTAACGCTTCTGGCACATCGCCCAATTGCGCAAATATTTGGTTCATACCGTTTTCTAAGAACGAGCCAAAGGTACCTGATGATACTGACGACGTTGTAAAGTTAAATGAGCGTTTGCCAGTCACTGCATTTGGCTTATGTTCAGTAACATAACTACTGTGTACATCGCCACCAAGGCTGATAACACCAAATTGACTCATTACGTTATCAACAAAGCTCGACTTAAACTGTGGGAAACCATCCCACTGGTCTGCTTCAAGGTAAAAACGTTGTTTTAATGCGGCTGGAATCGCAGCCGAATCTAGTACACCTTCTAATAAGCTTAAGCCACTATCAGCACGACTTGCTGATAAATCAAAAATCAATGGTGAGAACGACACCGAACTACCCAACATTTTCCAAGTACTAGTTGAAGTAGCAAAGGTTTGTGCTAACCAGTTTGTTTGCATGTCATCAAAGGCTTTTTGTGCAGTGCCACCTTGTAAATTCGCCACATACTCACGGTAACCAGCATAAATATCGTAAGTGTCTTTAACGACTAAGTAACGGCTACCGATAAAGCCAAACAATGAAGTTTTACCCATAGTATAAAATGCTAAACCTTGCGCTACACCCGTTTCAGGTAAAGCTGGAAGCATTTGAATTGGGTGCTCGGCCGGTAAACTTGCTTTAGCGCCCGCTAACACTTGGTTTAAATAACTTGTCGTTAAATTACCTTGTACTGCAGCAACTGCACGCTGTTGAGCTTGCGCTAAGGCATCTTCTTGGCTTAACTCGACACGCGCCATAAGCTCTTGCATATAAAGGCCAGTAAACACTTCTAAAAATGTTGCTTTGTACGGCGCAAACATGGCGTCATCAATATTCACATATGGCGACATTTGGCTAACAATACCGTCAACCTGCGCTTGCACGAAACCTGCTCCTAATAAGAAGGTGCTTAACGTTGCTTGGTCCATTTCAACTTTTGCAGGAAAAGCATCTTCTGGCAAAATATGATCAGGACGATTAGTACGAAAATCTGTCATCGCTAGATGTAAATGCTGACCGAATTGGAAGTCACGGTAGATACGCGTATTCGGGAATAAGTGCTCTTCGTTAATACCAATCGCGCCAGCAGCCAAACCTGCTTGAGTATGTGGTTGCTCATGATCAATTGGCATATATTCGAAATAGGCCATTTCAGAGTTTTTCTTACGTTGGGTTTGCTTTTCATCGCCAGCACCATCAAGGTAAGTGGCGGTATCACCCCAGCTATCATCTGAGAACTCATGATCATCCCAAATGGCAATCATTGGGAAACGTTCATGCACACGTTGTAATAATTCATCAGTACGGTAAGTTTTATAAAGCTGACGGTAGTTGTCTAAGCTATTAGCTGCTTGAGTTTTATTGTCGCCGACACCTATCGTTAATGCGCCGTCACTGTCTGTAAATTCAATACTACGAGCACCACCTACTGACTGAAATTGTGAATCCCCTGTTGTTTCGTAAATGTAGTCACCTAAATGCACAACAAAGTCTAAATCATCATTATCAAGTAACGATAGGTAGTTGTTGAAGTAGCGACCGATATAATCTTGACAAGAAACATAAGCAAACTTTACTTTGCTATCGCTGTCTGGCGCTGCGGCAGTTTTAGTGCGGCCAATGCGGCTTGAGTAATTCTTACCGCCACTTTGATAAATAAAGCGGTAGTAATAATGTTGACCAGCATTTAGTTCTGTAACACGAATTTTTAAACAATGATCAGAAGTTGCAAGTGCATCAAAAGTTTCTTCAACCACTAGGCTAGCAAAAGCTTCATCTGTTGCCACTTGTAGCATTAATGACGTATCAGCACCTGATGCATCGTCAACACGAGTCCAAAGAATAACTGAATCAGCTCTAGGATCACCTGACACAACTGATTGTGGAAAGTACTGGCTACCATCTAAGATGTTTGGCTCTACTGGGCCAGGTTCAACAACCACTGCTTTTTTGTCAGAGCTGCCACAGCCAACTAAGCTTGACGTAACGACTACACCAGCGCTGACGGCAAGGGTTTTTATAAATTTACGACGGGTATAAATCATATTAAGATCCTTCCTACTCATTATTTAATTGTTGTTATAATTTTTTTGGCATTTTAAGTTTGTTTTATGACAGTTTATCAATGCCTTATTGCTTTTATATTACTTTACTAATTTTTACTTTTATATCTTTTAAACACTATTCTGGATAACCAGTTATTTTTTTAATATCTTGATAAATCGGTTTTAATTGCTTGTACATTTTTCGATATACTCGGCTATATAGTTTGTTATAAAGCTTCACATTTTCTTTGTTGGGTAAAAACGACTGTTCAATGCGTGTCATGGCATTAATCGCCTGCTGATAGTTATCAAAATAGCCTTTACCAACCGCCGCATTAATTGCCGCACCTAAACCTGAAGTTTCAAATGTATGCGGGCGATGCGCTGGTAAATTAAAAATATCAGCAGTAAGTTGCAAAGCAGCGTCTGATTGAGAGCCGCCACCTGAGACAATTAAACGCGTGATTTTTCGTTTTTGTCGCTTCTCTAAGGTTTCTTTACCTTCTCGTAAGGCATAGGCTAATCCCTCTAAAATAGAGCGGTAAATATGGGCGCGAGTATGAACATCGCCAAAGCCAATAATCGCACCTTTCGCTTCGAGATTTTTTAATCCTGGTGACCAATAAGGTTGTAACATGAGTCCCATAGAACCTGGCGGCACTTGTGCGACTAACTGATCAAATAAACTTTCTGCACTAACCCCTAAGGTTTGCGCTTTTTCAATTTCATTTTGTCCGAACTCTTGCTTAAACCAATTCACCATCCAAAAACCACGATAAATCATCACTTCACTATTAAAATGGTCTGGAATCGCGGATGGATAAGGAGGAATAAAGGCTTGTGGTTCAACGTATTTCGAATTGTTGGTATTGATAGTAGCGGTAGTACCGTAACTTAAACTGGCTGTGTCAGGACTAATACAGCCAGAGCCTAATACTTCACACGCTTTGTCGGACGCTGATGCAATCAGTTTTGTACCGGCTTTTAAACCTGTTTGCTCGGCGGCTTCAACGGTAATTTTCCCTAAGACTTCACCGGGCTTGACCAAATTTGGTAACATAGAACGTTTTACAGGTAAAGCTTGCCACTTCCAATCCCAGCGACCTGCCCAGTTTTGTTTTTTATAATCGAACGGTAAATAACCAACAATACTACCCACTGAATCTTTAAACTGCCCTGTTAACTTGTGTGTCAAAAAGCCCGAAAGTAAAAGATATTTTTCAGTATTTTGCCAAACACTAGGCTCATTCTGTTCCAGCCAATTTGCTTGTGATTTACGACGAAAGTAATCAATAACCTTACTTTGCCCAATAGCAGCGAACGCCAAGCGCCAATACCATGGCATCGCTTTATTTTGTTGACATAGTCGTTGATCAAGCCAGAGAATTGCTGGTCTTAGTGGATTATTATTTTTATCTAAGTTAACAACAGTACCGCGCTGCGTGGTAACCGTTACCGCGGTAATTTTTTCTCGATAACCATGTTCAACAACCTCACTTTTCAGCCAAAGCTGCTGACAACATTGTGCCAACATTTGCCAAAAATAATCGGCATTTTGCTCAGCCCAACCGGGGTTATTTGAAAAGTAAGCTTCAAGCTCAATACGGCTTTTAGCGACTAAGTTGCCTTTTAGATCGAATATCAAAGCTCGAATACTTTGCGTGCCGTTATCTATTGTTAAAATTAAATCACCTACGTCTGGTGTCGGTGTATTTGTCGAGCTAGTTTCTGTCATAGGTTTCTTATTTTTCTTCAACTTTATGATTTGGCAAACTATAAGCATTTTGCCAAATCGCTAAATATCGATTAATTTCTTCTTGCCACTTTTGTTCATTCCAAGATAAATATGGCGAACAAAGCGCTTTAATTTTTGGTAAAAGTTCACGAGCGCCACACGGTAAAACATTACCGAGTCGTGTGCGTCTTAACAGTAAATCATCAAGGTGTTGCACTTGCTCAAACCGTACAGACCAAATCAATTCTGCCCATAAATGCTTACTATAGCGTATTGGCTTACAAGTACTTTTTTTACTTTCATAAACAAATGCCCGACTAAATTCACCGTAACAGGCCAATATTTGTTGCTGAACTTCTGCACTTAATGACGGATCTAATTCATTAAAAGATTGAGAGAGAATCGGTTGCTGACAAGCGGTTTTTAATGAACATTTCAGTTTAGCTTCGTAAGGTTTGCCTTTGTTATTTAAATGTTGGCTAACCAAAGTTAATACTTGCTCAGCTATTAATCTAAAGGTAGTTAACTTGCCACCTGTTACTGTAATAATGCCTTGTTGCTGTTCAATATGATGTTCTCGCTTTTCTTTCGATGGCGATTGAGACGCATCTTTTGTCGTAACAGGGCGAACACCAGAAAACGTTGAGATGACATCATCTTGAGTTATTTTAGCGTGAGGAAACTGCTGAGTTATTGTTGCTAACAAATAATCAAATTCTTGTTGGCTAATTCTTGCCTCTAATGCCATGTTTTCATCATGTTCAACATCAGTAGTGCCAACAATAGTGACATTTTGCCACGGGTATATTTGCACCGGACGTTTATCTTCTCGGTGTTGAACAGAAATAACACTCGCAACTGGCAAGCGCCAATTTGGTAACACTAAATGACTACCGCGCAGTGGCCGCATATGCATTGAAGAATGCTTATCGAAGGCAGTTTTTTGTGAGTTAGCGCCTTCAAGTTCAGTGTGTTGGGTTTCAACTAGATTAGACCACGCGCCACAGGCATTTATGATGACTTTCGCATTAAGATTGACAGGAAAATTATCTTCCTCGAACTTGACCGTGACTTGGTTATCAAAAGCTAAGGAGTTAAGTTTTAATACTGTGGCATAATTAATCGCTTGGCCACCAAGTTGCAAAGACTCTTGTATTAGTCGCTGCACTAATCGTGCATCTTCCGTTAAAGCATCAAAAAACTGTGTGCCGCCTAATAGTTCAGATTCATCAACTTTCGGGGCCAATGATATATATGTCGATTTAGGCCAGAATTTATGTTGTTTCACGCCAGCAATGAAGTCATAACAGGATAATAATTTATTGAAAACCCAAGGCCCCGGAAAAGCTTTTTTATAATGGCTCATAACAAAGCTTTGCTTACTCACCAAAGGCTGACCTTCTTTGAGTAGACGTTGGCGTTCAACAACTGATTCACGCGTTAACGCGAGCTGGCCTTGTGCCATATAACGTAAACCACCATGTACCATTTTAGAAGAGCGACTTGAGCTGCCCCAAGCAAAATCTTTTTGTTCTAACAATAATGCCTTGAGACCCATTTGACTGGCTAATTTTAAAATTCCAGCACCGGTAATACCACCACCGACAATAACAATGTCCCAACATGCACTGTTACGGATATCAGCTATTCGTTGGTCACGTGTCATTGCAACATTACTTGAGATTTCGTCGACTGCCAGTTGAAGCTTATTAAGTTTTTCTTCACTGATGCATTGCTCACTGGCACAATGTTCATTTAGTTTACTCATTCGACGACTCCCCCCTTTTTTACCCGATAAAATGTCACTAGATAGTATGCCAACATGTAGTTTCGGTACTTTCAGCACTATTGCTTATTATTACTCAATAAGTGTTCCCGGATTAAGCTGCTTGTCAGCATCAAAATGTTCAACTAAGTTCTCTAGCACTTTCATCCCTAGCTCCCCCTTTTCAACATGTAGATATGGTGCATGATCTTTGCCGACACCATGTTGGTGGCTGATTGTTCCGGCATTATTAACGATGGTTTCACTCGCTAAGTGCTTTAGGGTTTGCCAGCGCTTTAATGTTTCTTTATAACTTTTGCCATTACGGTAAACATAAGTTGTGTATAAGCTACAGCCTTGGCTATAAACATGAGAAAGATGAGTAAAAACATGTACCTTTTCTTCAGCATCTTTTAATCCATGGCGAACTTTCTCTTCAACTTTTGCCATTAACGTATCAACATTGCCCCAGTCAGTGGCGGTTTCAAAGGTATCAACGACATAACCTTGTTGCCATAAAGCATCGCGCAGGTAAGGAGAACGAAAGCGATTGGCTTGCCATTTCTTTCCTAGTAATTCACCGGTACTCACACCGCTAAATTTTTTAACCATAGTACGTAACTGTTTCTTACTGGCTGATATTTGCTGTTTAGTGCCGGTTAAGCCAAAAGTCAGCATACATTTACCTTCTACACAGCCACGTAAAGATAAGTATCGTTCTAGCCATTTAATTGAGCTTTCATGCCCGGCAAGCTTTAACTGAGTTTGTGTTTCAATAGCGTTACTTACCCGCAACATTGACAGAGCAATGCGCTGTTGTACTGACTCTTTACAAAATTGACTGGCTGATTGCCAATTTGGGAAGAAGATAACTGAAAATTTCTCGGCATCCGCTACCTTACTAACTCTGACTTTTACCTGCGTTAAAATACCAAAACGCCCTTCAGAGCCTAATAATAGCTCGCGTAAATCTGGCCCTGCTGAAGAAGCGGGAAATGTAGGAACATCAAGTGAACCAGCAAATGTTTCAATGTTACCGCCAGCAAACATTTGTTCTATTCGGCCATAACGTAATGACTGCTGACCGCTAGAACGACTAGCCACCCATCCACCTATGGTAGAAAGTTCGAAAGATTGCGGAAAGTGCCCAAGTGTATAGCCTTGCGCTAACAGTTGCGCTTCAACCATTGGTCCTGGCGTACCAGCACCAAAAGTCGCAATTAAACTATTTTCATCAAGGTGCAGTAGTTGGTTCATTCGGCTCATATCAACCGTTAACACTGCGCGTTGTGACTGTTTAGGATTGATGTGTCCGGCTACGCTGGTACCGCCACCATAAGGAATTAAGTCGACATTATGCATTTTGGCATAAGCTAAAATATCTTTAACATCCTGACAATTTTCAGGAAAACAAACACCGTCAGGAAAACACTCAATATCACCACTACGCATGGCTAAATAATCAGGTAGAGACTGCCCTTTGGCGTGACGAACACGTTGTTCAGCATCGAGTGATACTAGTGGGTGTTCTGGTAAACGAGATTTTGGTACTGAGCTAATCACCTTAGCTAAAGAAGTATCTTCTAGTTGTTGCCCTGCACCGACGACTTGAGATAAAAAAGCTCCAGCTGATAGTGGTAAATCCATTGAGGTACTTTCATCACCCCAGCCATTCCAACGTCTCATTTTATTGCCCTTTTATGCCAATCAAGTTAATTCACTGTTAGTTCATTACGAGTTATGATAAAACGAAGGCTGTTGTGACAAAATGTCCTGAAAAGACAGTCAAGGTGACATTTATGGACAATGACACAGATAATGTCACAACAAAGCTATTACCAATGATAATAATACGGACAATTTGACAATAATGACTGAGTTCAAAAATATTCAAGGCAATGAACCCCCTAAAAATTTAAGTCCTGTTATAGATGACAGCTTAGATGAAAATTTAGGACAAGCTTCAGTGCCGGCGGTTAATCAGTATTTGCAATTAGCTGTTGAGCAATCATTAGATATTGATGCAATTTGCCAAAGCATCGACTTAGATCAAAAGTTACTATTAGATAACAGCGGCCATATTACGGGCTTGCAATTTCAGCAACTTATTTCTGTATTGCTAGCACATTCAAACGATGACTTATTTGGTCTGCACACCGCCAAACATGTGCAACCGGGCTCTTATAGTGTTCTAGGCTATATCTCGATGAATTGTGAAAACCTAGGACAAGCCATTACTAAAATTCAGCCATTTGAGAAGCTAGTTGGCGATATGGGCACAACAACTTTTGAACAACTTGGTGATAAAGTAAAAATTAGTTGGCATTGCCAGTTTCCTGATCCTAACGTGAAGCGCCATATGATCGACAATTGTCTTGGTTCATGGTTAACTTTTGCTAGGTACCTAGTGGGCCAAGAAAGTAATCCAAGTGAAATATTACTCAGCCGAAAGCAACCAACACTCAGTTTACAAAATGAATATCAAGCAGTATTCAAATGCCCAGTAAATTATGGCCAAAAAGAAAATGCCATTATTTTTGATAAGGCCTTGCTTTCTTTGCCATTAAACAAAGGTGATCAACAATTATTATCAACACTTGAGACCCATGCCGAAGCCCTCATATCTGATTTGACAACACAAACAGATATCGTGACTCAACTACAAAATGCAATTGAAAAATCTTTAAAAACTAGAAACTTCCACCAACAAGAAATAGCACAGCAGTTTAGTATGAGTGCAAAAACTTTACAGCGTCGTTTAGCTGCACTGGGCTTAAACTTTCAATCATTACTTGATGACGTTAGGCTTAAATTGGCAAAACAATACTTAGCTGAAAGCACATTAAACCTAAACCAAATAAGTACTGAATTAGGCTTTACTGAACCACGATCTTTTTATCGCTGGTTTAATAAGTTGACTAGTCAAACACCAGGCGAATATAGAAAAGTACAATTAGACTAAGTCCAATTAAGCTAAGTCCAATTAGGCTAAGTCCACTTAAGCTTAACTAATCCAAATTCTCACTTTTTACTTATTATCGTTTTGAACAAACGCTATACCACTGTACTCAAGCATAAAGTCAACGAGGCCAATCAAAAAGTAAAGTAAGCTTGACATGAGGATATTCTTTCTCTACATTAACAAATGTAAAGCAAACTTACCTTTTAGTAAAAGAAAGCATACAAAGGAGTCAAGGTGATGAATGATAAAATTAATGATAATGAAAACACTACTACAACATGGCAACAGAAGAACAAAAATACTACCGCAAAATTAGGTATGTGGACGGTTTTTTGGGTGTTAAGCATGGCGCTAACAAATTTTGGTCCACGCTTTATTTGGGACTTCAATTTAACATTAACGATTATAGCCATATTGTTAAACTTAGCCTTAGGTTTGAAAATGGTTGTTGTTAACATAGCGCACTTAAAAGGTTTAGATGAAATGCAGCAACGCATTCAACTAAATGCAATGGGCATCACACTCGGTATTAGTTTGGTTGTTGGTTTAACCTATTCAAATTTAGATGTAGTAAACCTAATAAGTTTTCACGCTGAAATTTCCCACTTAGTTATTTTTATGGGTCTTACTTACCTAACTGCCACATATATTGGCAATAGAAGTTACCGATGAAAAATAAACTTAAAGTATTACGGGCAGAAAGAGACTGGACACAAGCAAAGCTTGCAGATGCATTAGAAGTCTCTCGTCAAACCATTAACGCCATTGAAAAAGGAAAATTTGATCCTAGTTTGCCATTGGCTTTTAAAGCAGCAAGATTATTCAAATTGAGTATTGAGGATATATTTCAGGACGAAAATAGTTAGTCGTGATAAAATTATTATAGGAAAATTTAATCAGGCCTAGAGTTTATGACTAACTAGGCCTTTTGTATTACCCCAACACATCAACAAGTACTCGTTGCCAATTTTCCCCCATAATTTTATCAATATCGGTACTACTAAACTTAGCTTTAGCTAGTTGATATTCAATAGAGCGCATACGTTTAATATGGTTCAATTCAGGAATCACAATATGGTTAGCCTCTTGATTAAAACCCAGTACACCTTTGTCACCTAATCCTTGCCACCAAGTGTCATAGCCTTTTATAGCAATTGCATTATTATTGCCTGATGCCAATGCACTTTCATGGCCACGTAATGGGTAATCATTAGCAATGGCGACAGCATCAATACCGGCAACATTTCGAACGTGCTTGAGGTGATTTATATAATGCTCTGGTCTTGGAACTTTGTCATTAGTTAGCCACCAAGACATCATAAATATACCAAATACACCACCGCTATCGGCTATACCTTTTAATATGTGATCAGGCGTACAGCGCGCATTATTAATAATGGCTCTTGCAGCTCCATGAGTTTGCACGATAGGGCCTTTCGCTCGATTTAGCGTATCTTCAGCACTGGCGACACTGGCATGTGATAAATCTATTAGCATTTTTTTGCTTTCAAGTTTATCGATTAAATCTAAACCTAACTTGCTTAATCCTTTGTGCTCAAGACTTAAAGCCCCGCCTGCATATAAATTATTATAGTGATGGGTTAATTGCAGCACTCTTAAGCCTAATTGGTAAAACTCATCAACTTGTTCAAGGCCACCTTCTACACAGTCAGCCCCTTGAATTTGTAAGAATACTGCACATTTATTTGTCTGTTGAGCTTGAATAATATCGCTGCCTTTATCAGCAATATGATAAGTCTCAGGCTTTGCCATCATTTGAGCCGCTTTTTCTTTTATGCTTTTCATACAAGCTTTATAAGTACGTTTATAATTCACGCTACCGTCAGCAAGTTTTATTTCTTCAATAGCAGAAATATCAGCGATATAACTATCAATTTGTGACGCTTTCACATCCAAAGCATCTTCAGGAATAAATGATAAACCATCGACGTAGAGTCGTTTATTATTGACGGAGCTTTGTTGGTTTAGTGAATTAGATAATAAAGCCGCTGAAGGAGACGAAGTTGAACAACCAGCTAAAGCAGCAACTGAGCCAAAACCTGCAAGGTTTTTGATAAAGCGTCGTCTTAACATCGTAATTCCCTTTTTAGTATTTTATCGAATGAGTTTTATTACAGCGCATAAAATGAAAAAGCACCCTGTAGTAAAAATAATTTACCACAACGTGCTTTCGAATTAAGTTAATTGTTAACTAAACAACCTTATAAAAAATGGCTAGTTAACACAAAACGAAATTAGCCTAACAATTTACCTAAACCGTCAGTCAAAACTTGTTTAGCTTGTTGACCTTGCTCTGTATCTAAATAGCTTTGAGCACTTGAAACAAAGCTACTGATCATTTCTGGTTTCAAACCTAATGCTTCAAATTGCTTTTTCACATCATTAATTGATTTCAATGAATCACTATACTCAGATGCTTTATCTAGTAAACCACCTAAACCTTCACTAGAGCTAAGTTTGCTAACATCAGGCATTTGACCAACAAGGCCTTCTACACCAGGCAATGATTTAGCAAGCTGGCTAAATTGCTCTGTAGAAACATTATTCTTAACATAATTAAAAATAGCGCCCATGCCACCAGACGCTTGGTCACTATTAACATCTAATGAACCTGTTAACATATCAACTAAACCATCAGTGCTTGGCATTGCTGAAGCATTAGCGTCTACGCTTTGCTCTTTAGTTTCACCTAAACCAACCAAGTTTTTCAAACTATCTAGCCAGCTTGTTTCTTGCGCAAGAACAGAGGTGCTTAAAGTTGAAATAGTTAATAGCACGATAAGTTTTTTCATAATGAATTCCGTAGATTTTATAAGTTATTATTTAGTTAATAACTTAGTGTACAACATTTAACATAAGGGGATATAACGCTTTATAGGCTTAATTTTCACAACAACTTAACATTGAGAGAAAATCAGCGCTTATAACACTAGCATTTAGGTGTATAATATCGACAAGTTCAGCCAAACTAAGTCAACAATGAGTCAAGAAAACGAACAATTAAATAACCCTTTACACGGATTAAAATTAGACATTTTGCTAAATGAATTAATAACGCATTATGGCTTTGATATTTTGGCAGAGTACACGCGAATAAAATGTTTTAAAAATAACCCCAGCGTTATATCAAGCTTAAAGTTTTTACGTAAAACCGAGTGGGCAAGAGAAACACTAGAGCGCTTCTACTTATATAGTTATAAGAACTTACCTGAGCCAGGTGACGATGAGTTCGAAATTCCACCACGTCAGCGTATTATTCCTTTGCATATAAAAGCCAAAGAGCCAAAAGTATTAGTAAAAGGTGAAGCTATTGTACCGTTAAGCAAAGATAGCTTTAAAGAAACTCATCGTTCTAAACCTGAGCATAAAAAAGAATATAACCAAGGGCGTAATAGAGAAAATAATCGCCCTGAAAGATCGCGCAATGATAGTAAAGCGACTTCTCGTGAATCATCAAGTGATAACTCAAATAGTAATAAGCCGTTTGACCCTTATTCAAACGCACCACGATAAGCAATTTGCCCTTTAAATTGCTCAAATAATAAAGCCTCAACGATAAGTTGAGGCTTTACTTTTACTACTTGAAAAAACTAGCTCATAAACCAAGTTGTTATTACTTTTTCTCTTGTTGCTCTTGTTGCCATGCCCACGTCGGCGATTTGAAAAACAATTTACATCTATACGACCACGATGGCACATGCCATAAGCTACTTGTATTAAATAAATATAGAGGCGTGAAATGTATAACGGGTTAATTCCAAACGCTCAAAAACAATGAGTGAGGTCCCCCTTCCTAGTACTTCCCTTACCTATTGTAATTAGGAGTTATTTCATAGGGAAATTTCAATGTATTCACTTTCGAGGCAACTAGTACTTCAAAATGGTCTATTTGATCGGTTAATGGGTAAGATAGTAACCAAAATCCATCTTTAAACACACTCCCTTGCTCAGGGCGAATTTCTTTTCCATTTTTTAAAACTGCAATCATATTAATTAAGTTAGGAGCTTCAATTCGATAAGTTGTACGTGGTATTTTTCCGTTAGTAATTTTTACTCTACTTAATAAAACATCATGTTTGTGAAGGGTTTGTTCAAAATCAGGTAAGCCTACATTAATAGTCTCAATGGAAATAGGAAGGTTAACCTTTACCTCTCCAGATAACTTGCCTATAGGTTCCCTTGCCTTAAGCTTTAAACCTATGTTAACAGTTGCATCTAATACTGCGGATTCATCAATTACCTTTTGAGGGATGTACTCAGTAATGTTGCTAGCATTTATGCGATACCATACATTGTTTTTAACGTAATAGGCAAGATTTTCATTACCGCTATTCGCTGTTAACTCTATCGCTTGTAGGTTGAACGTTAAACCGCTAACAAATGGTGAGATCATTTTTAGTGATGGTGGGTTGACCCAAGACTGTGTATTGTCATGGCTTAACATCATTGCAAACGGGAATTGATAAAAGTCACCAACTTTATGCCTAGATAAGTATTTTTCTTTTTCTAAAAATTTCTTAGCATTATTAACCCGCCATTTTTGTTGTATCGCGCTAGCCCAGTTATTTTTATCTACTACAGGTGGCCTTGTGGTTAAGTAATTTACATTTAACTCTGTTTTTGGGAAGAAATCTTTTTGTTCTACTGTAAAGTTCGCTTCATGCTCACTGAATGCTTTTGAAATGATTAATCGAATAGATTTAACGTCGCCTTGGAAATGTTGAGTTTTAACGTCACCAGAACCCCACGAGTAACTCTGCGATAAGGCTTCAGCTTTTGCATTTAACCCCTGTACTTCTAACAAATGCTTTTGCGAACCACTCACTTCATAAGACACACTTTGACGATCAAACTCGTTAATAAAGAATCGAAAACCGTGTCTTTCAAAACTTGCTTCCTTTTGAAGTGGTAAATCAATAATATCAATATTAACTGGAGCAGAAAAAGATACAGTGCCCTTAATATTTGTAATATCTGAAAATTTTGAACCTTGTGACAATCGTAGTGTTTTATCTATATATGCCTTTAAGTTTGTCGTACTAAATCCAGAGCTTTCAACATGATTACCGTCTCTAAAGCCTAAATCTTTCACACATCGTTCATCTCTTAACAGGTTATTACCTGCATCGTCATTTACAGAGTGTATTTTAATAGTCAAATTAGCCTTTGATTGATGCCACCATCCCTCAACGTTGGGTATATTCATAAGCCCTTCTATACTCAATTCTGTTAGGTTTAACTCTTCATTGACATTTACTGAGTTAACAGAAACAGCTAAAGGTCCATTAACGAATGATGGTTTGGCATCAAATTCGCCTTCCTTATAGTCAGGTAAGGCAATGAATTTATTATTATTATTGTAATTCCATTGTGAAGTCATTAATGACTCAGTAGAAATTTTTTGAGGTGTTGATTGCAAATTAGCGTTAGATGAAAACCCTGAAAATACTTTTATGACTAATTCAGACCAAACATCGCTTAGTTTAGGGATATCAGCTTCACTAAGAGTGAGTGTAGCAATAAGTGAATCATTGTCATTTTCAATGTTAATATTGTTGAAAAAGCTAGCTAATGTTTCAGATATTTTTGAAGCGTCAAGTTTTGATTCGATGATTAATTTATTGGCAGATAAATATTTTTCGTCTACCCAAACAGTATTTGCATCTATTTGTGAATCAATAGAGATTGTTTGCGATAAAATATTTATATCTACTCCAAAAAACAAGGCAGATACTTCTTCGTTTTCACTCATAATTTTATTCATTATATGAGCACTCATGCCGTTAGATGTTTTTGAAGTGTCTTTAGGAACGATAACACCGGCACTTAGCGTTTTAGTGTCTCGATATTGACGCCAACTTGATAATTCTATATCCGAAGACGATTTATCATGCAACCTATTTACGATTAGTCCAAGCCGTTTATTATCGGTTGTCATAACTATCCACTGTTCACTAAAATAAAGATACAGCTCTTGCTTTACCTGCTTTGCTAATTCGTCAGGACACATAAATACTGAATTATCTTCTCGCTTAGTTAACTTGTATGAATCATTAGATAAAGTTTCAATAATGAAAAAATTATCAATTGAAGACTGAGTTTTCGACCATTCGAAATCACCATACAGCATAATGCTGGTAGCAGGTTTTTCACCCGCATTTGCAGAAAAAATAAAATGATCCACTGAATCCTTAAAGTTACTTTCACCATTGTAAAGCTCATCAAAGACATCTGTACTCAATACGGGTAAATCAAGAGATTTAGGGTCGAGGGTGGCGTTACCTAATAAATGCCTTACTCGTTCATTGTTAACGTGCCCTAGTATTACAACATCTTTCATAGCTAAGGCATTTTCTCCTTCATTAACATACTCAGGAGGTGGCGAACTTAAAAAGTAGAATATGCCCCCGAAAAGGCATATTGCTGAGGCTAGTATGAGTACGAGTAAAACTTTTAACTTTTTCATCTATTCGTTCCTTGAATAACAATTAGATAAAAATACACAAATATATTTTATTATTCAATACTTTAATTACTCTACCTTTGAAATATCACCTTACTACATTGAAGCACTTTACCTTATCTTTTTTGTCATGGTTGGTGGTTAAAAAAAAAGAGTAATAAATATAAAATTCATTACTCTTTTCATACTATTTTAATTCAAGCTCACGTTTAGAGTTTAAATCGAGCGACTGAAGCGGTTAACGAGTCCGCTAGTTTATTAACATCTTCACTGCGATTCGATAAATCTAATGATTCAACCGCATTATGATTTGCCGCTGTCGACGCTTCATTCATTGTGGCTTCAATATCTTGACTAAAACCCAGCTGTTCGTTAGAAGCGATACTAATACTTTTACTCATTTCATCTATGGTATGTAGTGCACTTTCAATTTGCTTAATGGCGTTACTCAACTCTTGGCTTTGTGATACACATTCAGCCGCTTGATTTTGTCCCTGAGAAATAGCCACTTCTGCCATTTGTGTTTCATTTTGCAAGGAATCAATCATATGCTGAATTTCAGCCGTTGACGCTTGGGTGCGAGATGCTAGCGATCTTACTTCATCCGCAACGACTGCAAAGCCTCTGCCATGTTCGCCTGCACGTGCAGCTTCAATGGCGGCATTTAACGCTAGTAAATTGGTTTGGTCAGCAATACTACCAATGGTATCTAAAATACCGCCGATGCTATCACTGTGTTTACTCAACCGAGCCATAACATCAACCGACTCACTCAAACGTTCCGACAGTGAAACTATTCTATTACTATTATCATCAGCAATAGAACGAACTTCAAAACTATGCTTTGAAGCCTCAGATACGTTGTTAGCGGTTAAATTAGCTTCATCAGTAACACTAGTAGAACTAGCAAACATTTTCTCTGCGATTTCTTTTGCACCATCTACTCGGATTATTTGTGCAGATGTAGACTCGGCAATACGGTGACTTTGTTCACTAGTAATTTTTGCTGACTCATCAAGTGAATAAGCATTCTGACTTATGTTTTTCAACAATGAAGTTAAATCATCACTGAGTTTATTAATATTTTTAAATAAGTCACCAAACTCATCTTCGTTTTCAATAGTCAATCGCTGCGTCAAATCGCCTTGTGCAATCAGTGCTAAGGAATTATTTGCATTCGCTAACGGCCCTAACATTGCTCGAGTCGTGATCACGCCGATAAAGGCGGCTAAAACTAAAAATATCAGCGCCATATAAATTGCTAAGTCTTCACCTGTTGCAACTTTATCTTTGGTCATTAACTGCAACTCATCAAAGCGTGCTTCTGCAAGTGAAAGTAATAGCGTTAACTCTTGATAACTAGCGTTGAAACTATTGACTGAGTTGTTGTAAGCAGTTTTGGCATTAATGGCATCATCAATAGTTTGTTGTTTTTGTTGATAAAGCTTTCCTGGCTCAACTAATAACTCATTTATTACACGATATTGTGCAGCAAAGTCATCAAGTAGTGACTTATCATCAATACTCTCAAATAGTCGTTGCATAAAATCAAAATTGTTTTTGGCGTTAGCCACTAAAAAACTAACATCTTCTTTATGTTGCGCTAACTCATCGAGCGCAGACACTTGTTTTAAGCCGGACATAGTGTTTTGCAATGTGTACAACATGTCGTCAATGCGAGCACCATTACCAATAATATCTTCTAGCAATTGATCATTACCTGGTAACTCAATTAGCTCTAAGTCGAGCATGTCGTTACTTGCTTGATCACGGCTTGCAATAAATAATTGGTAGCTCACCATAAACGCCTCATTTGCTGACGCGACATTTTTCTTAGCCAAATAAAACTGCTCACTTTGACTAACATATGCTTGGTAATGGGTTTGAGCCTTTTTTAATGCCTGTAACATTTTTGGCTGATCCATAACTTTACTACGTAAAATGGCAGCCGAAGACTGAAACTCTTGATCTAGCTTTGCGTATTCTTGCTCGCTTTTCACTAAAGCTGACGAGCTTTGTTGCGTAAAGCCAAGTGCGCCAACTTTAATCATATTAAGTAGCTTTATTTGCAAAGCACTACTTTGTTTTTGTACTGGTACAGCCAAAAGCTCAACATTGCTATTAGCCGTACTGATTTGCGTTAATGAGTTATAAAAAAAGATGCTTCCTGCAACGAGTAAAATCCCTATTGTGCTAAACCCCATTATTATTTTTTGTTTTATTGTTAATGGTAGGTTGTACATAGACACCTCTGGAAAAATAAATTTTCTATTGCTTGCGCAATTAACCTTCAATCATCTAGATTGATGCTCGATTATAAAACGCAGAATTTAAATGTAAACAGTGGTCAAACCACTATTTTCTTCTAGCTTATTAATTAATCTCAATGCAAAACAAAATAACTAACTAGAAATTCAAACTAATGACCTGGCAATTTAAACTTTTGTTTTTGCGTCTTGGTTAATTCAGGTCAGTTAAAAATGTGATGGTTTTATCTCGCATCATATCGAGCTCTGCTAGTAAGTTTTCAGCGGCAGCATTATTTGACTGTAAATTCTGCCAGTTTTCACTCCATGCCAAATGCAGTGCATCAGCACTACTCTCCATTTGCTTAGGCAATACTTTAGACAAATCCTTAATGGTTAGAATATAAACCCATCCAGTACGAGCATTGCCATTAATCACTAACTCAGGGTCATAGCGCCGGTGAAACACTAATTGTTGAACTTGATTGAGTTTTTTTAAAATTTCAAAAGCTGCGAAGCGTTTATTTCGATTCCCTTCGCTATGCTCGTTACGCCAAGTGTTGTAGCTCAGACTAGTAATTGCAATTGCTAAACTGATCAGTGCCACAAAATTGTGACGTAATTGACTCAGTATCCCTTTTTCATTCATACGGTATAGCTCCGATATAAAGCCGATCTAAACATTTTTCATAAAAACATATTAAATATTAACCTAACATTAACATTTATCAATTTTTAGCCATTGATTAATAAAGACTATAAACATCTGTTATTTCCATTATTTTATTTTTAAATAGCAGTTGGTTGGATAATAAATAACCACTACCCTATTATCAACCCAACTGGTCGAACGTCCGATCAGTAAAATATTAATAATAAAAACACGACGTAATAAAAATAACTAAAAAATAATTGGGGAAAAATATGAATGCAACCAAAAGTGTAGTTGCTATTGCAGCTCTGTGCATAGCACTGTGCTCGACAGCCTCTTACAGCAAAGAGCACAAAATAGTGTTAATCCATGGCTTTCAGCCGCAACAACTAATATCTGATGGTGATGTCACAGCAAGCGGTCAAAACTATTGGAAAGGCTATTGGGATAACTTAAGCGACGCCCGTATTGATTGGCCTTCTTATGAAAGAATAGAAGGTAAAATTGCCACAGATTATGTATGGCCAAAATTAAAGGAGTTTTCACAAAGCAACTTCTGTAATCCCGGCTGTATATTTGTCACTCACTCTACTGGCGATTTGGTGGCGCGATATATCATTGAAAACCAAGAAACTTGGTTAGAAAACGCCGGTTTAGCACCACTTAATATTGTCGCTACCTTTGACATTGCTGGTGCTGGTGGCGGTAGTGAATTGGCCGACTTAGCGGTAAGTGTTGCTCAAGGTACTGAAAATTGGACCTTTATTATAGAAGCCGCTTTAGAAGCATGGCTTGGTGGCGATCTTAGCGACGAAATGGGTGTATTACATGATTTAAAAGTTAACAACGCAAGACAACTTGCACCACTACCTGACGCTCGCATTCCTCGACTGCGCTTTGTAGGTGATGCCAGTGAATATTTAGGGGTTACTAGCCCTTTTATTAAAGGTAATGATGATGGCGTGGTAGGCACTCACTCTTCTTGTGGTGGTAATCGCCAAGGAAAGTACGGCAGCTGCAGTGCCCAAGTTGCTTTCAATGGCAAACTTTCCAACCAAGGTGATGCAGTTTCGGGCTTTATGCCTTACCATTATCCGATGCTAATGGGTGAAGACTATAGCCATGGCTCATTATTAGAGCCAGAGCAAGAAGGCAAAGTAACGGCAGCAAGCAATCAACAAAGTTTATTATCTGGTCAAAGTGTTCATTTTGAGACTTATACTAAAGCTTCTGGTTGGTGGCTATGGAAAAGCAACTATCTTTACGTTCAAAATTCAACGAACGACAGCATGTCGACACTAATTTATGATGCAATTCCTAACTAAACAATTCTAAGTAATATTAAATAGGAAAATAATAAGAGTTATGAAAAATAACCAATTTATAAAGCGAATGGTGGCGATGAGTGTTGTTGTCACTGTTTGGCTTTTTTGGCCGTCAATGCCACCACAAACGACGGTTACTGAATCGTCAGAAGAAGTCGCTATTAATAAAGCCATTTTGGCTAAAGTAACGCCGATTGAAAAAAGCATATTGATGACACCAAAACCTAAAAAAATAACCTCCAACGACTCAGCGACATTAGTCGCTAAAGCCTATGCAGCGGAGTTAAACTTTCCAACCTATTCGCAACCGTTATCAACTAATGATTTTGACCGATTAAAACCAAATCACTTTAATCCACAATCAATTCCTGTTGATGATGAAGGCACAACCGTAACAGCAGAGTTGTCAAAGTATCGCTATATCTACCCTGAATCAGTGCTTGCGTCACTTAATGGTGAAAATATTGACAGTGCAGAACTAATACTAGTTGATACTTCAAGTAGAAAAACGTTGTTAACAGCTAAGTTCATACAAGATGAAGATAACTGGACTGCACAATTTCAAGGCAAGCGTAATTTCCCTGCGCAATTGCAAGCGACAGTAAAAGCAAAAATAAACGGCAAGAATATCAACATAGCCTTATCATTAAAGTATGTTGATTCAATCGCCACACTTGAAAGCTTCGACCCAGCAACTAATGATGATGCTGATATGGTAATACAGGCAAATCTCACTACCAGAGAACAAGGCCTTTATCGCCTGCGCGCTAATTTGTTTGATGCCAACAACCTACCTATTGCACATTTAGTTAGCAAAGAAAAACTCAAAAAAGGTAGCAGCAGCATTGATTTAAAGGCTCATCAGTCTGTCTTGCAAGGAAAACAGTCTCCTTTTTATTTATCAACATTCTCGATTGAATTAATGTCTCCAGCACCAGGAACACCAACCAAATATGGCGATAGCGCTATTACGCAATATGAAATAAAGAATTTTGCAATTTCAAGTTTAAGTGATATACCTTATCAACCTTCTACGCAAGAACAGCAGCGATTGCTACTATTACAGAAGATGGCGCAAGGAAGATAAGGCTTTACAAAGTGACATAATCACCAAGCACTAATTAAAAGGATTTTCATTTAGTACATAGCACCAGTACTACTAACTGACACTTTTAATCAGGAGCATTTGATATTGTTAAAAGTCACTTTAACAATCTTAGCTTTATTAGTTTTTCCAATACATGCAAGTGATACCATCTCTAAAGATAGGCTCACTTCTATGTTAGCTGAAGCTGAAGACTACTTGTCTGTGAAGCCTTCGAAGTCGCTAGAAATATTATCTCGCCCAAATGATTTATCTTTATTATCTGAATCACAATTTTTTCGCTGGCACATTACATTAATAAGAGCGTCCCTATCACTCAACAACTTATCGATAATGGAAAACTCAATAAAAGCATTAATAACACATAAATCAGCAACTGAATTTGAACATAGAATTGTGCCAATATTGAGCAGTATCGGCATTTGGTTACGTAAGTCTGGCTATTTAAAACAGGCAAAATTAACTTTAGTATGCGCGCTTAAACATAACCAAATTGAAGGTAATAAAGTAAAACTATTAACCAGTATTGCTATCGTTTCAAGGCACCTAAATCAAAATGAATATGCAATAAATACATACAATATTGCAAAAAGCATTGCTGAAAATGAAAACATATCCTCGTCACTAGCAACAATTGAAAATAACTTAGGTGTGCTTGCATTAGAGAATGATAAAGTTACAAAGGCAGAGCAACACTTTCGAAGTGCTTTAGCTCAGCATCAAAAAAATTCAAATCGTTCTGGCAATATCATTAGCGGCATAAATTTACTGCAAGCTTTTTTAATTCAAAATAAACAACTCGGCTACCAGCGATTATCCCCTTCAATTACAAGGCTTACCAAAGCTTTTCCCAATGCGTCAAGGCAAGGCACTTTATTTTGGCTAAATACGGTATTTGAAATAAGACAGGGAGTGAAGCTTACTGACAGAGTAAAAGCACAACTTGTTAAAAGTTTTAATAATATTAGCGATCAAAAATTACAGTTTTCATTAAACAAGCATTTTGCTGATGAGTTGAATATTAGCATTAACTTAGCAAATGAAACGTCACAAGAAAGTTTGCCTCCATTATGGCTTAATCAAATTACTCAATGTGATTGGAAAAAACTAAAAACGTTTAAGTTAGAAAATTCTAAATAATGCGTTATTAGTTTTCAATCAACTAAATTAATCTTCGATTATAAAACACCAAATGGAAGGTAAGCAGTGTTCAAGCCACTCATTACATTTTATAAAATAAAACCTGATGCATGCTTTATAAATATTAAGTGCATAAACTGAATTTGCTCAATATATCTATATTAACGCCTCAACTAACCAATCGCTATTTATCTTTATATTAATTCCATAAACCACGTTAAGCACAACTTACAACCACGCTAGAGTGCGATTACGTGTCATCATTCACTGCGCTATCTGGTTTTGAAAACAGATACATTCGGCTTCATTACTTTCAATTTTTATTTATAAAATTGATCTAGATTATTGAAAGCAATTTTACCGCTACCTTAACAAAATTCAATAACCATGCGCTTAATGTGACATATTTACAATATGACAAATACCGCTTAAACTGCTGAGAGTCATAAATTTATATAAAAATAATTAAATAGATTAAACCAAACACTAACCCTAGCTCTTAATTTTTTTAAAAGGTTCATTATGCAGCAATCATTTATGAGTGCGTTTTATAAAAACTTTCTTGGCAACTCGCCTGAATGGTACAAACTCGCAATAATTTCATTTTTAATCATCAACCCAATATTATTTTTCTTTGTTGACCCTTATATTGCGGGTTGGGCCTTAGTTGTTGAATTTATATTTACCTTAGCCATGGCGCTAAAATGTTATCCATTGCAACCCGGCGGCTTACTAGCCATTGAAGCGGTTGCGATCGGGATGACCTCCCCCGAACAAGTTATGCACGAAATGGTTATTAACTTTGAAGTAATATTATTATTAATCTTCATGGTGGCAGGCATCTACTTTATGAAGAACTTGTTACTGTTTTTATTTACTAAAATAGTAACTAAGGTTCGCTCTAAAGTATTAGTTTCCTTATTGTTCTGTTTCTCAGGTGCTTTCTTATCCGCTTTTCTAGATGCCTTAACCGTTATTGCTGTAATCATCAGTGTCGCAATAGGCTTTTACTCGGTTTACCACAAAGTAGCCTCAGGTAAAGATAATAACCATGACCATGATCACACCAGTGATAATGAATTAGCAGAATATTCACGTGCTGATTTAGACCAATTCCGCGGTTATTTACGTAACTTATTAATGCATGCTGGTGTGGGTACTGCCCTTGGTGGTGTATGTACTATTGTTGGCGAACCACAAAACTTAGTTATCGGTAAGCAAGCAGGATGGGAGTTCCTTGAATTTGCCATACGCATGTCACCGGTCACCATTCCAGTATTTATTGCGGGCATGATAACTTGTGTACTTTTAGAAAAAATAAAATGGTTCGGTTACGGTGTTGCATTACCAGAAAATGTTTACAAAGTTTTAAATGACTTTGATATCGAAGAGAGTAATAAACGTACTAAACGCGATAATGTAAAATTAGTAATGCAAGGACTAATTGCGGTTTGGTTGATTGTTGGCCTAGCACTACATTTAGCGCCAGTAGGCATGATTGGCTTATCTGTTATTATTTTAGCAACAGCCTTTACGGGTATTACCGAAGAACACCAAATCGGTCATGCTTTTGAAGAAGCTCTACCTTTTACAGCCTTACTTGCCGTATTCTTCGCTGTCGTAGCAGTTATTGTTGATCAACAATTGTTTACCCCTGTTATTACTTGGGTACTTACCTTTGAAGGTAATATGCAGTTAGTAATGTTCTACTTAGCAAATGGCTTATTATCGATGGTAAGTGATAACGTGTTTGTTGGTACAGTTTACATTACTGAAATTACTAAAGCTTTGGCTGCTGGCCAAATAACACGTGATCAATTTGATTTACTAGCTGTTGCAATTAACACAGGTACTAACTTACCAAGTGTAGCAACACCAAACGGTCAAGCGGCATTCTTGTTCTTATTAACGTCAGCATTAGCACCGTTAATTCGTTTATCATATGGTCGTATGGTTATCATGGCATTCCCATATACAATTGTGCTCACTATTGTTGGCTTATTAGCTATTTCGTCAGGCCACTTAGCAGATACAACACAGTCTTATTACGACTCACATTTGATTGAACATCATAGTGCTAATCCAGCGACTAAAGCACCTGGTGGACATTAAGTAACCGGTACATGTAAGTTGATATAAAATCTAACAAAAGCGCCCTTGTGGCGCTTTTTGATTATTGGTAGCATGCATTAAACTATATACCCACCTGTTTGGGTATATAACACTAACAACCCAATCATAGGTGACATTTCGTGAACTTCTTAAGTCAGTTATCTCTTAATCAGCGTGCATGGCAACTACTTGCTTTTAGTGCATTTTGTTTTGAGCTCAGTGCATTATATTTTCAATACGTTATGGGGCTAGAGCCTTGTATTATGTGTATTTATCAGCGAACAGCTATATGGGGAATATTTCTAGCCGGTGTTCTAGGTGCCTTAGGTTGTCAGTTTGTACTTATACGTATTGTATCTTTTGGCTTGTGGGCTACCGGTGCTATTTGGGGCTTACTCATTGCGCTAGAACATGTTGAGATGCAGTCAACAACCATGTCATTTTTATTTAGCTGTGAGTTTATTCCAAACTTTCCATCTTGGGCACCTTTGCATGAATGGTTACCCGTTTTATTTGAAGCAACTGGCGACTGTGGTGATATAAAGTGGCAATTTATGGGCTTTACCATGCCACAAGTTATGGTGGTTATTTTTGCGGTTTATAGTGTAGCCTTTGCTGTTATATTGTTAGCGCGTTTATTAAAGCAAAGAATGTTTTAATAAACATTAAAAACTAAAACTCAGCCATTTAGCTGCACGATAGTTAAATAGTTAACATAAAATAAGTAAATCAATAATATTGGTTTACTTATTTTTTTGTGCTTAAAAAAGTGTTTTTTCGAGCCTACATAATAATAAGCAACACATAAAAAAGCAGCACAATATGCTGCTTTAAAGAGGCTTTCTAACTTATGATTTTAACCTATACTACGCTATACCTGAGTCGTTATTATATCAACAGCAAGTAGCAAACAATTCCCACTAAGCAGGCAACAATAAAACTTAGTATTGCTCCTTCCCTGACCATGTCTTTTATTTCTATCTCACCGGTTCCGTAAGCAATAGCATTTGGCGCTGTTGCTACAGGTAACATGAATGCACAACTTGCACATATTGCAGCAGGTACCATTAGTACTTTAGGGTCATAACCTGAGGCAATTGCTGCTGCGGCCAAAATAGGCATTAATAACGTTGCAGTAGCTGTGTTACTGGTAATTTCGGTTAGATAAGTTACCACTAAACAAATAGTGATTAGCATAATAATAACCGGCAAATTTGAGAACGATGCTAACCATTCCCCGAGTAAACCACTTAACCCTGAGGCAACAAAACCTTTTGCTAATGCTATACCACCAGCAAATAGTAATAGCATCCCCCATGGAATGGTTTTTGCGCTATCCCAATCTAATAAACGAGAGCCTTTACCGTTTGGCACGATAAACATGATGACGACAGCAAGTAATGCGACAGTGCTATCTCCAGCGATATTTATATCTAATGCGCCACTCCAGCCACCAAATGGTTCTTTACGAGTGATCCATGCTAATGCGGTTAAACCGAAAACCCATAAGGTTCGTTTTTCTTCTTTACGCCAAGGACCTAAGGTCGGTAAGTGCACTTCATGTTCGAGCTTTACCTTTCTGGTTAGCCAAAAGGCAATAAGAGGTATCGCTAAAACAACAACAGGAACACCTATTTTCATCCACTCTAAAAAGCCAAACTCAACACCCGTTTGTTCCTCATATATGCCCATAAAAATAACATTTGGAGGCGTGCCAATCGGCGTACCGACACCACCAACGCTAGCGGCATAAGCAATTCCTAAAATGAGGGCAACTTTTAGGTTTTGATTATCAATATGTTTTAGAATTGCCAAGGCAATAGGTAACATGATTAAGGTTGTGGCCGTGTTAGATATCCACATACTTAAAAAAGCACTTGCCAGCATAAAGCCCAACACCATGCGCCTGCCGCTTGTAACGCCAACGAGTTTAACCATATACACCGCTAATCGTTCATGTGCGCCACTTTTTTCAATGGCTTTAGAAAGCATAAAAGCGCCCATCAACAATAAAATAACATGACTACCTAACGCAGAAGCTACGGTTTTATGGTCTACAACATTAAACATCGGTAATAATGCAAAAGGAACTAACGAGGTTGCTGGGATAGGAATAGCTTCAGTCACCCACCAAATAACAGTTAGTAAGGTGATAGCCGCAGCAATGGATGCTTTGTTTTCTAAGCCTATTGCTTGTAGAAAAAAGTAGAAAACAACCGCCAACACAGGTGCCAGCGGTATAAACAATTGTTTAGTCAATTTCATAATTTCGTCCGGATTATTATTCTTATGTTTTTTATTTTTATATTTTATTTGAACGTTTTTTATTTAAAGCTTATCGATAACGATTGATAAATTCGCTTGCTTCTTGCCATGTTTGATTGCTAGCAAGTGTTGAAAAATCATTACTTTGACGTGGATTTTTTAGCAATTTAGCAAGCCTTTCACTACTTTGCGCATTAATGGATATATTTGCGCCATCTAAAACTTCAACACAGCCTTGACGATTATTGCAAAGTAACAACATATCGCAGCCAGCACTTTGCGCGGCTTCAGCACGCTCAATATAGCCACCAACACTTGCCGCCCCTTCCATTGATAAATCATCACTGAAAATAACACCGTTAAAGCCTAGTTGTTCGCGAAGAATATTTTGTAGCCAATAGCGAGAAAATCCAACAGCTTGACTATCAACTTCAGGAAATATCACATGCGCCGGCATTAATGCGTCAACCTTTCCTTTAGCAATAAGTTGCTTAAACGGCATAAGGTCTTGCTGAAATATATCGGCTTTAGAGCGAATATCTATCGGTAAATCAATATGAGAATCAGCTTTTACGCTACCATGGCCGGGAAAATGCTTACCTGTTGCTTTCATGCCCACTAAATGTAAACCACTGATAAACGCTTCGGCTAGCTCTGTAACGTAGTCAACTTCACGGTGAAAGCTTCTATCACCAATAACATCACTAATGTTATTAATATCAAGTACTGGCGCAAAGCTAATATCAATACCGACCGCTTGTACTTCAAGTGCCATTAGAACGCCACTTTGTTTCGCGAGTGACTTTGCAAGCGATAAATTTTGCTTTGCCATTTGCCAAAGGCTCCCCATAGCAGGGATCAGTGAAAATCCATCACGAAAACGCTGTACACGGCCACCTTCATGATCTACCGCTATTAATAATGGTTTGCGCGCTGCGCTGCGAATTTGAGTACTTAACTCGGTAATTTGTTCAGGTGAATGGTAATTTCGCGTAAAGAAAATCAAGCCACCGACCAGTGGATGTTGGAGAATTTCTTTATCTTCTTGTGAAAGTGATGTGCCTTGCACATCAATCATGACAGGGCCCATAACAGCACTTCAATAGTTTGAGATGCTGCTACTCTACCCAATTAGTGTTCACAAACAAAGGTAGATAATTAATTAAATGCGAATAATTTTAACAATATATGAATTTAGCGCTAATAGCGTTTTAGATAACGGCTGATACTGGCATAAAAGCGCTATACCAAAACGCTTACATCAGAAGCGTAAACTATAGCGTTACAGCACAGGCATTGGGGCGCCAACACCGGCAGCAACATAAGGAATCACATTACGAATAACATCCGATATTTGTAAATCTCGTTCAAAGTCACTTTTAGCGATATCAATCAAAGCATCGCTTGAGGACATAGTAAATACAACAGTGCCCATAGTGAAATGCAAACGCCAGAACATTTCTTCTGCACCTAATTCTGGGTAAGCCTTTTGAACCGCTAAAACAAAATTATCAATTACACCTGGGTATTGCGTCGTTAAAAACCAACGTAAAAAACCTTGGCTGTCGGTATAACCTCGACCTAATAATTGTAGAAAATTACTGGTGCCGTTGTCTTTAAAATCATTAAGCGACAATAATGGCTCAATAAAAGCAGAAAACACATCTACTAGCGTAAGTTCATCATTATTACAAACATCAACTAACGCACTTTCTAAACGTGGTGACAACTCATTCATATAACGAGACATTACAGCTTTTATCAATTCTTTTTTTGAACCAAAATGATAATTAACTGCTGCTAAATTGACTTCTGCTTGGCTGGTAATTTCACGTAAAGACGTACCATTAAAACCTTTGTCAGCAAACAGGCTCTCTGCTGCATCTAATATTTTATTCTTTGTGCTCATAGGTATATAGCGCCGTATATCGAATATTTATGAAATTAATACGCTCAGTTTAAACAAGCGTTTTAAATAACGCAACCATCTACTATGAGAATTGTTCATTACAAACTTTTACCTAATTAGCACAGTAAAAAACACGCTTAACCGATATTATTATTTTAACTTTTAAACCCCAAACGTTTAAATAGTGAATTTGTTATACTCTCCCTAGTATATTTTTTGGCTCAACTTATTAGTTGAGCTTTTTTTTGCCTAAAATTTCCCCCTAACAAAATCAGTGCTTTTCCAGTCCGATAAGACGGATTAGCGCTATTACAAATTATTACTCTATACGTACAGTAAGAAACACGCTTAACCGATATTATTATTTTAACTTTTAAACCCCCAAACGTTTAAATAGTGAATTTGTTATACTCTCCCTAGTATATTTTTGGCCCAACTCTTTAGTTGGGCTTTTTTTTATCTAAATTTATTCTTAGCACCGCTGATTACAAACTGTTACAGAATGAGCACAGTTAAAAACAGCAATTACCGATAATATTATTGTGCTTTTCATAAGAAGACATTTGAAGAGCAGATTTCATACTTTCCCTAGTATATTTTATATAATGGCTCAGCCCCCTTTCGCTGAGCTTTTTTTTATCCAAAATTTGTCCAATCCCCCGAATTTAGTACAATAAAACTCAATATTGTTGCTAACCATTCGATCTCATTCTACTATAGCCAAGAGCTTATACTTACGTTAACTAACACGCTACCTAGGCGCTAACTAAAAAATAACGGATAATTATGAAACCGACATTTAAACTAACCACTGCAGCTATTTTAGTTGCTGCAAGCTTGACTGCTTGTAATGGTGATAGCAAAGTTGCAACAGACACTTCAGCAGTAAAAAGCGTAAACCAAGCGCTTACGGCAAAAGATGCTGAAAAATTTTTAGCGAGTACAGAAAAAGAACTCGTACAGTTGAACCTTGAAGGCAGCCGTGCCGCTTGGATTAATTCCAACTTCATTACTGAAGATACTTCTTCGCTTGCAGCCGCTGCCGATCAAAAATCAACGGAAGCAGGTGTTCGTTTTGCCATGGCCGCTGCAAAATTTGATGATGTAGAAGTAAGCGCAGACCAACGCCGTAAATTAAACATATTAAAACAAAGTTTAGTAATGCCTGCGCCTCAAGATTCAGCAAAGTCAGCTGAATTAGCAAAAATTGGTGCTGAATTAGGCAGCATGTATGGCAAAGGCTCTTACACCACTAAAGCGGGTGACACCTTAAGCCTTGGTCAAATGACAGCCAAAATGGCGAGCTCTCGTGACTACAATGAATTGTTAGAAATGTGGCAAGGTTGGAGAACAATCAGTCCAGACATGAAACCATTGTATATTCGTCAAGCAGAGCTTGGTAACGAAGGTGCCCAAGGTTTAGGTTACAAAGATCTAGGCGCAATGTGGCGTTCAAATTACGATATGCCTGCAGATGAATTTGCTAAAGAACTTGACCGCTTATGGGGACAAGTTAAGCCACTATATGATGACTTACATTGTTACGTGCGTTCTGAGCTAGGTGAAACTTACGGCGAAGATAAAGTTCCGCAAGACCAGCCTATTCCTGCACATTTACTCGGTAATATGTGGGCACAGTCATGGGGTAACATTTATGACTTAGTTGCACCTGAAAATGCAGATCCAGGCTATGATGTTACTGAACAGCTTGCTGCAAATAACTATGACGAAATCAAAATGGTTAAAGGCGCGGAAACGTTCTTTACCTCACTGGGTTTTGACGCATTACCTGAAACCTTCTGGCAACGTTCATTATTCACTAAACCAGCGGACCGTGACGTAGTTTGTCATGCCTCGGCTTGGGATCTAGATGCTAAAGATGATATTCGCATCAAAATGTGTATCCAAAAAACAGGTGAAGAATTTTCTGTTATTCATCACGAGTTAGGACACAATTTTTATCAACGTGCTTACCAAAATCAGCCAGTATATTATCAAAACAGTGCTAATGATGGTTTCCATGAAGCCATTGGTGACACCATTGCCCTTTCAGTTACACCAAAATACTTAAAAGAAATTGGCTTAATTGACACTATTCCTGATGAATCAAAAGATATTGGTTTATTAATGAAAATGGCATTAGAAAAAATAGCCTTTATTCCATTTGGTTTAATGGTTGATCAATGGCGTTGGAAAGTATACTCAGGTGAAGTGACACCTGAAAATTACAACACCGCTTGGTGGGAGTTACGTGAAAAATACCAAGGGGTAACAGCCCCTGTTGATCGTGATGCCAATGCATTCGATCCTGGCGCTAAATACCATGTTCCAGGTGGTGTGCCTTATTCTCGTTACTTCTTAGCTCATATACAGCAGTTTGAATTCCACAAAGCGTTATGTGAAATCTCAGGTAATACTGACCCAATTCACCGTTGTTCTATATATAACAACAAAGATGCAGGCACAGCACTAAATACTGTGCTTGAAATGGGTTCAAGTAAGCCATGGCAAGAAGCCTATAAAGTATTAACCGGTAGTGAGCAAATGGATGCCACTGCTATTATTGATTACTTTGCACCTTTACACGCTTGGTTAAAAGATAAGAACCAAGGTAAACAGTGTGGCTTTTAAGCATTAGTTTTAAATATAGCTAACATAAAAAAGCCCTTAAACAATTAAGTTTAAGGGCTTTTATTTTTCCAGGCTAAAACGTAATTCAACGTTTTAATTGCTTTTCAATTTTAACGTTCAGACATAAGCTCTTGCTTAATTAACTCAAGTGATGGAACGCTTTTCTTTGCCGTTTTTAATTCTACATTATTTTTGTCAACACGGTTTACGGCCATTGAGTTAGTGATAGAACTAGCAATACTAGACATACCTATTACACTTGTACGCATTCTGAAACTTACTAGATCGGCGTTAGCCCATTTTTCTTGAGAAAAATCTTGTAACTTTCTATCTACCTTACTTCTTAAAAAGTCGTCATAGCTAGAAATTCCGTCGTAGCCTCGTGCTCCAACGCCCATACTTAAATTTTCAACTCGAGCAGATAAATCACTATCAGAAATAAATTCGCTTAGATCAATATTTTCAATTTTAGGCACATTTCCAGAAGTCGGTGCATACATATACCAATCAAGAATTGCGCCACTAGGATTTGAGCCTGTGACACTCACCGTCATATAATCAAATGTGCTGCTATTAGACAAACTATAACTACCAGTATCGCTAACTAAAATACTAAGAAGCTCAGTATAATCCATGCTCACCCTTGGTAAATCAAATGTTTGATTGATGTTCGATGTTCTAGTACTTGCTGCGGTAAGCATGTAAGCACTATCAACGTTAGGTATATAATCTAAATCTTCAAAGTTGTATGCATCCAGTGAATAAAATTCAATTTGATCTATCGGGTAGGAATAAACACTATCTGACTCTCTAAATGCAAAATTTCTTAAGTGGTAGTCGCCATCAATAAAAGCAGCAACTTGGCGGGTTGAATCTGCTGATATAATATTAACAGGAGATCCTTGTATTACAGCTTCAGCAGAATCTTTCTGGTTAATATTTGGGAATAAAGCAGCAAAAGATTCATTGGGGCTATTAAAATCAATATGGGATGATATTAAAGGCATTTCGCCACCAACTTTAGCACATTGTTCTACTTCATAAGCTGTCGAGAACCCTTGATGATTAGAAACAGACGGCTGATTAACTTGGCCATCAAATTCCGCATTGCCAATATCGGCAGCTCTTGAAGGTACATTAACGGTTAAATTGGCTTGTTGACAATTACATGCACTTTTATCACTTGTCCTATAAGTAATTTTTCCCATGTCAATTACGGGTTGATTAATATAAGTTGTTAATGCAATAGGCTTAATGCCATCTACTTGGAATTCTCCGCGCATAACGAGGGAAACTGTTTCCGTCGCATTATTTGACGAATAACTCATTTTTCCTGCTGTATCGGCCTTAATAACTTGTTTATTAGAATAGTCGCTATTGTGAATAATTAGCGCTGCATCTGTAGCGCCGCTTTCATTTCCACAAGCGTCAATATAAACCGCTGAAACAGTTATAGCAGGTGATTGCGTATTATTAGAAGATGAATTACTCGAGCTAGATGAACCTCCTGAGCCGCCGCACGCTGAGAGTGTTAAAATAAGTGCAGTCGTAATAGCATTACGATTCATGTTTAGTCCCTTAATTTAGTAGTCATTGTATCTTTTGATACGATTATCAATCGCAAAGAATAACAAAAAAATCAATAGACTAAAAGCACAATTAACATAAAATTAACACTAGGTCGATTCAACTGCATAAGGCTTAAACTTAGCGCTATTATCTATTTTAACTTTAAGCCTATATCTAGGGAGAATAACATTAAAAGTTTAACTCGCGACTTGGTTTCTACCAGCTTCTTTAGCGCGATATAACGCGTTATCTGCATTTTTATATAAATTTATCCAATTATCATCAGTGTTCTCATCCAAACACGCAATGCCAATACTAACAGTGACTAAGTCTGAAACTGATGAATTAGGGTGCTTTATTTTTCCCTCTGTAATGGTCGAAATCAATGATTGTGCTAATTCACGACATTGTTCTAAATTCGTGGCTGGCAGTACTACAGAAAATTCTTCGCCACCAATCCTTGCTAACACATCTGACTGACGTTTAAGCCTGCCTTGCAACAGTTTCGCAAGCTTTATTAAGCATTGATCACCCGCGGGGTGCCCTAGCGAGTCATTATAGTTTTTGAAGTAGTCAACATCTAGAATCATCAAGGAAACAGGCTGCGCTAATCGTTTATGAACACTAATCGCATACGCTAATTTGTCTTCAAAAACTCGTCGATTGTTCAAGCCTGTTAAAGGGTCTGTATTCTTAAGCTTGGTTAACTCAGCATTTAATAAAATATTGTTTTCATTCGAGTCACGTAGTTCTCGGTTAAAATGCAATGTTGTGTAAATCATTACAACAATAAACAAAGGAAATTTAGCACTAGAAATAAGCAGATCGATGCTATCCAATTCACGAATTAATAGTTTAAATGCGATATCAATAATAATGATCGGCAAAGTGCTAATGATTAACAAAGCGGTGTTAGTACTAAAGCAAATTAATGTCGAGAAAAAACCTATAAGTAGAACTTTTTCTGCCGCAATATTAGCACCAAAAACTTGATAGGTTGCCACTGACATTAGTAGCCAATTAAGTGCAGATAATGTAATAGCACCGTGCAGATAATTTGATGTAATTATTGCTTTTCCCTTGCCTACCCGAAAAGCAAAATAAATAGAGCTTATAACGTATACTGACAAGTTAACTTGGTAAATAGGGATTGAGAAATGCTCATACACAAAAACATAATAAGCAATAGTGAACTGCACTAATGAAATTGATGCCCACAACCAACGATATGAGTGGACTTCATTTTGATAATCAATTTTGAAAAGGTTACTTAACATTTCTAACATCACTCTTCAAAAGCGACATAGATCTCACGAAAAGGTACAGTTACTTTACTAAAAGCAAGGCAAACATCAGGGTCAAAGTGCGTACCTGAATTGTCCATAATATAGTCACACGCTTCTTCAAAGGTCCAAGCTTTTTTGTAACTTCTTTTACAGGTTAAAGCGTCAAAAACATCTGCAACGGCAACAACGCGTCCAGATAACGGTATTTCAGTTCCTTTTAATTTTTTAGGATAACCACTACCATCCCACTTTTCATGGTGTGAAAGCGCAACTTCACGCGCCATAGAGAGCACTTCAGACTTGTCAGTTCCTAATATTTCCGCACCAATGACAGGATGTAGCTTCATCAGTTCCCATTCTTGAGAATTAAGCTTTCCAGGTTTAAGTAAAACATCATCAGAAATACCAATTTTCCCCACATCATGCATAGGTGCGGCTAAATATAGTAAATTAACCCAATGCTTATTATTTGATAATTGGGCAGCAAGAATACGAGAATATTCGCTCATTCTTAATACATGCATGCCTGTTTCATTGTCTTTATATTCCGCCGCGCGACCTAAGCATTGTATAATTTCAAGCTGAGTTTCTTTTAATTTCAACGTTCGCTCTTCCACCAAGTGCTCTAAATGCTTTTGCTGGTTATGCAACATCATATGTGTTTTCACACGCGCTTTAACAATATCAGGCTGAACAGGTTTGCCAATGTAGTCAACTGCGCCAAGAGCTAAACCTTTTTTTTCATCTGGTGCTGATGACTTGGCTGTCACAAAAATAATCGGAATATTGCGAGTCATGGCATTGGACTTTAAAGCTTCACATACTTGATAACCATTCATTTTAGGCATCATCACGTCAAGTAATATCATGTCAATATCACTGTCTTTATTGGCAATGTCTATTGCCTTTTGACCATTCAATGCCACTTTAATACGGTATTCATCTTGCAAAATACCTTTAAGAACATCAATATTTGCGGGGGCATCATCAACCACTAAAATAGTTAATTTATCCATGATTTTTAACTCCTAAAGGCAATTAAAGTTGCCTTTTTATACTCGTAAGGGTTTCAATAGCTTCATCAAATTCATATGAATTAACATTAGTAATAAGTTGCGATAGCAAGACACTAACTTTATTATCTAAATGATTTATATTGATTTTTTCGACCACTTCTAATGCATTAGTGTCATCGTCTAAGATGTACGCTTCTATTTCCAATATAATTTCCAACAACTCATCACGACTCAATATTTTGGTATCTATTTTATTTTTTGTTGAATGTGTCACAAGTACGTGTTTTATCGCTGTAATATCTCGATCTATTAACTGACAAAGTTTTTCCACCTCGCTAAATAATGGCACTTTGTGGATAAGCAAGCCCTCTAGCTCGCTTGATTTATCATAAATAAGTTCAGCACCAATATTACCAGCCACTCCCTTTAAGGTGTGTGCCTTCATCCTACACTCTTCAAGTTGCTGCTTTGTAAATAATTGTACAAATTCGTTAGGAAAGTCACTTTCACTAGCAATAAATTTTTGCAGTAGTTTCAAATAAAGTGTTTCATCCCCTAAGCATATTGCTAAACCTTTCTCAACATTCAACGCAGGTATTGATATTTCAGATAACTGCTTAGGCGTAGGATTGTTGTCTGTATTATTCAGAGCAAGATCATGACAAATTTGTTCAGCATTAGCAGGCTGAATCCACGTAGCCATCTTGCTAAACATATCTTTGATATCAATAGGTTTAGCAATATGGTCATTCATACCACAAGCAAGCGCTTTGTCTTTATCGCCGACTAATGCATTGGCGGTCATTGCTATAATTGCCGTATTTTTATTTTTTCCATCAAGCCTGATTTCTTTAGTGGCTTGATAACCATCCATCAGCGGCATTTGGCAATCCATTAATATACCATCAAAAACTTCCTGTTTAGCCTTAGCAACAGCCTCTCTACCATTTAGTGCCGTGGTTACCTTAATCTTATGGGACAATAATATTTCTTGTGCAAGCTCTAAGTTAATCTCATTGTCTTCAACAAGTAATATATTGGCGCCCTTAAGTTGTTCAAAAGAGTCGACCAAAGTCTCATCAACGCTGACCGGTATAAAGTCGTCCTCATTGTGATACCCCACCGCATGCTCTATACCTTTGATAAAGGTCGAGTAAGTGATCGGCTTACACAAGTATGCTTGAATTAAGTTATGTTCGTATACATCAGCCTTTTCTTGCGCATCTTCCCAGCTAAAAGCAGTAATCAACATAAAATTAGGCAGTTTTTGGTCTGACAGTGACTGTTGGTAGTAATTCTTGGCTGCAATAATGAAATCAACGCCATCCATTAGCGGCATCTGCCAGTCACTAATGATCATGTCAAAAGCTTGTTCATTAGCTGAAATTATATCTAATGCCTGCTGGCCGCTTTGTGCCTGAACAGTTGATAAACCAAGTGTTGATAGCATGTTGGCAGTTATCTCTAATGCAGTTTTATTATCATCAACTACTAATACCTGCTTAACGTTTGAAGATAATAGTACTGCTAAGTCTCGGTATTTTTCTTCACCTTTTTTCAGGTTAACATTAAAAGTAAATGTTGTTCCTTGTCCAAAAACACTTTCAACAGATATATCACCATTCATAAGCGTGATTAAGTTCTTACAAATAACTAAACCAAGCCCTGTACCACCATACTCGCGTGTGGTTGATGAATCAGCCTGATTAAACGACTGGAATAATTGACTTAAATGTTCGTCATTCATACCAATACCAGTATCAGAAACATTAAACTGTAAGTGCACATTTTCATCAGTTTGATCAATAACATTGACTGAAATTAGGATTTCACCTTGATGAGTAAACTTGATTGAGTTATTACATAAGTTAAGTAATATTTGGCTTAACCGTAGTGAGTCACCGATAACCGAAAGAGGTAGGTCAGCAGCAAGAGAAAATATAATTTCTAAACCTTTTTCGTCAGCTTTTACACCTACTGTATTTGCCAATTCTGACAACATATCATCGAGCTTAAACTTACGCTCTTCCATTTTAAGCTTGCCTGCTTCAATCTTTGAGAAGTCTAAAATATCATTAATAATCCCCAGTAAAGACTGCGCCGAGTTACTCACCTTTTGAATGTAATTTCTTTGCTTAGTGTCTAGTTCTGTCTGTAATGCAAGTTGAGACATACCAATAATGGCATTCATTGGCGTTCTAATTTCATGGCTCATATTGGCAAGAAATTCACTTTTCGCTAATGACGCTTGCTCTGCAGCAGTTTTAGCTTGCTTTAATTCATTTTGCATTTTTAAACGGTTAGTTATATCACTAAAAACAACAACACAACCTTGCAAAACACCGTTATTGACGATTGCCCTACTGGTATATTCTACGGGAATAAGTTGGTCACCTTGTCGAAAAAAGTACTCCTTATCAGAATTAAATACGCCGCCGTATTTCATAGTTTTAGTAAATAAATGTTCTGATGATATAGGGCTATTTGAGTGCCCATTGACGACCAACGCGAGTATATCCTCTCCTTCAAGTTGTGCTTCTTTGTAGTCTAATATTTCTAATGCACTATCGTTGATAAAGAGTAAGTGCCCATGCTCATTAACACCTATTAAACCTTGGCCAACAGAAGAAAGAATAGAACGGCCTTGCTCTTCAATAGCAACAAGCTTTTTAGTTCTTTTTGAGACCAATCCTTCCAGTTCTACTTTCGATATTTCTAAACTGTTTTTCGCTTCAGTTAAGCTTTCATTCGCTTTTCTACCCAGCTTAAGCGTTAATAAAATTGACGGCACAGTGAACGACATCACAATTAAGAGCAATAAAACAACACTACGACGTAGTAATTGGAAAGAACGATACGCTTCATCAGCATGTGTTTCTATGACTAAACCATAGTTAAACTTTGCATTCCAATAATAGAAAGCTAAAACATCTTCCCCTGCGACGTTACGGTATTCAGTAACGCTATTGGCAAAGTTAGTGCTGGTGTAAGTTGCGCTATTAACAATATCAAGATACGGTCTATCTCGATAAAAACCATCCGAGTAATCATCAAGTTTTAATATCGTATGTTTCATCAACAAAGAATCAATAATCGACTGATTAATCAAATAATCACCTTGCCAATTCGTTGCAAACAATCGACCTGTTTTATTAAATGAAATATCATAAACTTGCTCAAAAAATAAATCATCAGCACTAATTTCATCACGTAATATTGCAATTATATTATGTTGCTTATCAATTATCGGCTCTAACACCACCATACAGCTATAAAATGCCAACTCGGATTTATTTCCTTTACAGCGATTAATAGGAAAAATAACGCGGTTGCCTTTGTTCGCTTCCGCAACATATAAAGGGTATTTTTCTAACAATTCCGTAGCATGCTGGCGGCTATTCCCAAGTAGTACTTGCCCTTGCAAATTAATTAAACTGCGACTTTTAATATTGGTGAATCGAGAGTATTTTGCCCAAGAATTTAAAATACTTTTTTTGGCTGCTATGTAACTTTTTTCATCACTTTTATCAGTTAACATTTCAATATCACTAATCACAGAAGTTTCATTGAGTTCATAATTCAATGTGCCAATATACATTTCTAGGGAATCAGAAATTTTGTCTTCGGCTAATTCAAGTGTTCTTTGCAAGTTTTGCTTAATGTTTCTGCGCACTTCTTCCTTGTATTGTTCCAAAATCATCCAGCTCGCTAAGATAATAAAGGTGGCAAATAATGCGATGGTTAACAGCATGAATTTTTCAAAACCTTTAGAGCCAAAAATTAAAATAGCTTTATCTGATTGCACCGTTTTATTTAATAAAAAAGCAACAATAAACAAAACAGATAATAAAAAGATTAAAAGGATGATTGTTGATGAAAATCGCTTGATAAAGCTATCTGGAGTAATATCTGCATTTCCTTCCTGAGCAGATAACAGATATTTAGCAATAATGGATTTTACATCTATTTGTTGGTTGGCTGTTTGGAGTTTTAAAATAATAGAACTCAACGCAGGTAAGCTTTTATGCGTTAGGAAGTAGATGTTTTGTGCAGGCATTTCGTTAATTGGAATGCTTTTCAGCCCTGAGATGCCATTTGTTTCTTGTAACCGAGAAACAAATAGCTGAGCATCTAATAACGCTGAAACATCTTTATTGAGAAGTAAATGAGCAGATTCCATTAAACTCTTGGTACTAATCACTTCAATATCTGGATATTGCTCCTTAACTACATTTTCAGATAAGTAGCCTTTTACAATAGCAATTTTTTGCCCTTTAAGATCCTCTAAACCTTTTACATTATTATTACTTTCATGCACATAGAGAAAGTCGCGAATTTTCATAATAGGATTGCTAAAATAACCTAGTTTCTCCCTAGTAGCATGATAATAAAGGCCAGCTAAAACGTCTATTTCACCTGACTCTAATTGAGCAACTAACTCAGCTAGGCTACCCAAAACATATTCAACTTTAAGTGGTGTTCCAGCAATCATCTGTTCGATATAGTCAATGCTGATACCAGAGAGCAGACCATTTTTTCTGAATGACAAAGGGTCAACATTCTCCACACCTATCTTTATCACTTGGCGTTGTTCTAGTAATAATTTTTCAGCATTATTGAAGAAAACATCATTAACTGTATCAGGTACAGGATCCGAATAAAGTTCAATGATCGCAATATCAGCGCCTTCATAGGAGATAGATTGAACATGCTTTTTGTAATTTAGTATTGGCTCTGGAATCGAGCGATTGAAAATTTTCTTATCATTATAAACATAGTAGCTAAATACCACTTCACCTAGCTCTAACTCTTTTATTCTTACAGCCTTAATTTCGTCATTATTAATAATAAGTTGTTCAAGGCTATCTTTTAAGGCTTCATTATCATACTTATAAACATGTACTTTGCTAACATTTGCTAACAGCGACACCAATTCATCCATGGCTTTATTTTCAGCCGCAAAACTTAATGATGATGAATAAATAGTCACCACAAAAATAGCCATAAGCCATTTAACAAATTTTAATCTAAACATAAGGTGAAAGTTTCCCTGATAAACTACATAGCAGAACTTAACATTGGATTACGATACTAATAACTATGGTTAATGCCGTACTTGTTCATCAACTGTTGTAGCTCTCCACTTTGCTTTATTTCTCTGAGCGCTTTATTGATCTTAGGTAAGAAAGACTGATGTTTTTTACCAAAACGAATGCTCAATTGATACTTGTTTTTTGCAGGAGATAAAACGAAACGTTTATCTTCAACCACTTGATAATATTCTAAAATAACATCTGGAATCAAAGCTATATCACAGCGATTTCTAACAAGCATATTTAATAAGTGTTGATCACTGTTTCCTTTCACATTGTCATTGGCCTTTTTCATATTTGTTTCAACATTAAAACCTAAAACAAGACAAGGTCTAGCAACGCCAGGAGTAGCAATTAAAGTATCAATTCTATCTTTATTATTCAGGGCAACCACCCAAGATTCAGTGGATTGCATAAAGGGGTCTGAGTAAACCGACTGATTAATTTCATTTGCCGCTTGGCGCCATAAAGGGTCTGTGCCCATTTCGACATCTAAGTTGCCTGAAATCATCATTTTTCGTAGTCGTGCTTGAGGATAATAATCAAAAGAAAACTTTACACCAGTCAATCGACTGATCGCTGTTAAAATATCTTTATATAGCCCTGTTCGGGGGTTATCATGGGCGAAAAAGTAAGGTGCACGTCCCCCTTCAATTAAACCGACACGAAGTGGCTCATTAGCTTTTGCGAATGTTGGAAAAAGAAAAGTAAAACAAAAAACATATACTAACTTCAAATTATATTCCCTACTAAATATATGTCTGACAGATGTTGGTAAATAAACCACTATCATGCAGGTTTAATCCCTATTCGATTAGAAATGTATCGACACTTTGTAAAGTTAAAAGTTAACTTAAGAATGTTCTGCGCTTAACTTAACAAAATTTTCTCCAATAATCAGCCGATTAGTTTTATTCTTGCATAGTTTTATATCAAGAAAGTGTTTAGTCATTGTGCGTCTATGCACTTAATCTCAAGGAGAGTAGAAATCCAATTCTATAGTAAGGTTAAACTTGTTAAATAAATATAGTCCATATTGCTAATTGATACTATCAACAGAGATCAATGACTATTCTACGGTTAATAATATTTTGAAAGTATTCAGATGTTTAAATTGGATAGTCGCGCTATTAGTGAAATGATTTCATTAAAAGTTAAATATATACGTTCTAGTAAATAGTTATTTATTTTCACTAATTTATCGTCAAAATTACATTCTCTGATATATACATAAAAGGTTAACTAATTGTAAATTAATAACTTTACACTTTGGCTTCAACATTGCTTCATAGTTAAACAAAGGGTATAAAATATTTTAACACTATAATCGAAACAAATTGCAACGGAGTGATACATGCCAGTAATTCTTGAAGATCGCCCAATTGAACAAGTACGTGAAGAAACTATTGATCAATTAATACATAATTACAGTCATGGCGTAATCTCATCCGAGGCATTTGAACGTCGGCTCGATCAAGCAATGAATAGTGATTCTCACCAAGAAATTGTCGACCTTGTCGCTGATTTAAGTCTTAAAGCTGACAGCAATTACACTGACAAAAAAGAGCATCAATTTACTCCTAGTTATTCAACCAACAACAATGATGATGACGCGTTAAACTTAAAAAGTATTCTTGGCAATATTGAACGCAGCGGCCAATGGTATGTGCCAAAAAACATCACCATAAATAGTATTTTAGGTGAAACAACGCTCGATTTTACTGACGCTGTATTTCAACATCAAAATATCACCATAAAACTGAACTGTATTCTAGGCAGCAGCAAAATATATGTGCCTGAAAATGTTAATGTCGTGTGTAAAACTTATGGCATTATCAGTAGTATTGAAAACAAAGCGCCTTCAATGGCAAACAGACAAGCGCCCGTTATTACAATTGAAGGCAAAGTTGTTTTAGGTTCATTAAATGTTGCCATTAAAAGAACGATTAAAGAAAAATTTATTGCTTTCGCTAATAACTTAAAATCGGCATTCGATATTGAAAAGTAAGTAACTTAGCTTGTTTATTCATTAGCACATGTAAATAACAGGCCAAACATAAGTATTTGGCTTGTTATTTATCATTGATCGATTTGGCTAGTACAGCACAATCAAAGCAGGCCAAACGCTGACATCAAACTGCGCCCACTCAATAGTAATGTAATAAAAATCACTGCAGTTGCTGCAATATTCTGCCATAAGTTATTGCGATACTCGCCTAAAACACGGGTATTCATAATCCACAATAAGAAAATACTGACCAAAGGTAAAAGTACACCGTTAGCCACTTGTGCAAACCAAATAACCGCAACAGGTTTAAAGCCAGCACTACTAACTACAACACCAATAATTAGTATGATCATCCAAGTCATTTTAAAGCCAAAGGCATTAAGGCTCTTATCTAAGTTTAAGATACCACTTAAAGCAAAGGCCGCTGCTAAAGGCGCTGTTATTGCAGATGATATTCCGGCAGCAAACAGCCCTAAACCAAGAAAAATACTAGCAGACTCGCCAAACAATGGCTGCAGTGCTGGCGCTAAATCAGCGGCACTTTGTAAACTCAATTGCTGACCAAAAAATGCTGATGCCGCCGTTGAAAGAATCGCTACGGATATCAAGGCACCCAACGGAATAGAAACGAATAAGTCTTGTCTTGCTGATGATATGTCTTTTGCACTATGCCATTTTTTACTTGCCGTTGAGGCATGTAAAAATAAATTATAGGGTACAACTGTGGTACCAATTAACGCGATGACCGTCAGCGTTGCTCCTGTTGGCAATTTAAAAGCGACAAAACTCGTCATTAACAGCTGCCATTGAGGGTCACTTAAAAAAAACGTCACGACAAAAGCCACACTCATCAGGCCAACTAAAACCACTAACGATCGCTCTATTACTTTATAACTACCAGTAATTAATAGTAAAAAAGCGATGATACCGATAACAATTGGGAAAATAATATTGGAAAAGCTAATCTGCCAACCTAGTTGTTCTGTAACGCCGACTAAACCTAAACTTGCTCCCGATATATTACCACTTTGATAAGCACCGTTACCAACTACAATGGCACTAACCACTAAGAAAACAACTACTGACTTAACAAAAGGTTGAGTAAACGCTTGGCGAATATTTTCGCCTAGTCCTTGTTGGCTAACAATGCCTAACCTTGCCGCCATTTCTTGTAGAATTAACGTAGCGAACATAGCAAAAAGCAGTGCCCAAACTAAAGACAAGCCATAATTTGCGCCAGCCATCGATGCGGTAATCACCGTACCGGGGCCAATAAACGCAGCAGTCACTAAAAAAGCGGGACCAACTTTTGGAAGTTTCATATTTGCATACCCTGTTATTTTTATATTTATATTTATAAGGTTATTAGCTTTAACTTCATCATACCTATTCGTTAATTGAAGTACACAAGATGTTTTTCAAGAGTAAAATAAGCCGGACAAATTCACGGTTAAAACTAAACACCAAATTTTTAAATTATTTTCTAGGCGCTACTTTTAATTTTAAGTAAACTACGCCAATTCAAAGTTAAAAGCGTAATATCATGGAAAAACATCAAGAATTATTAATTGCGTTAAGAAAAGTAATTAGAGCGATAGATTTACATTCTAAGCATTTAAGTAAAACCTCAGGCTTAACCAGCCCACAATTACTAATAATGCTAGAGATAGAGAAAATAGCTGGGGTTAACTCTAGCCAAGTAGCAAAAAGTGTTAATTTAAGCCCTGCTACGGTGACAAATATTTTAGATAGGTTGGCGAACAAAGGTCTGGTATCAAGAGTACGTGATACCCAAGACAAGCGTAAAGTTGGTTTGTATTTAACTGACGACGGTAAGGCAATTTTACTCAATGCGCCGCAAGCATTACAAGAACACTTCATTGATAAATTTTCTAATTTAGCCCAATGGGAGCAATCTCAATTATTGTCTTCAATGGAACGTTTATCAGAAATGATGAATGCTGATCAAATAGATGCAGCGCCATTATTAGAGCTAAATGCCATGAGCGCCAGCAGTATCAATAAAGCCGACGCTCCAAAAGGTTAACGTAACAAGTGTAAGAAATGTAGATGCTTATGGTATTGATCAATAATGTTATTGATCACTGCCATTTTTGACCAGCCCATAATATCGTAATCTTGCCCGCCTTCTTCTAAATGAACTTCTGCACGATAATAGCTTTGCTCATCATCATCGTCAGCTTCTGACACAAAATCTGGCTGTGAATGTTTGCGCGCTAATACCCGATAAACAAATTTCTGCTCTTCACCATGGTCGACAATAAAACTCAGGCCATTTTCATGTGAGATATCAACATTGATTTGGTTTTCTCGTAGCTCTTTAGCCACTAATTCAAATGCAGGTTCAATAGTTTGGCTAATGAATTTATTAACATTGGTTTTGTTTGGGTAATCCACTATATTTTTCAAACGTGCTTGCCAACTATCAATATTCTCATTACTTGAATGTGGTATTGCGGCAATAAGCTGGCTGTCTTGCTTAAAAGCTTCAACTCTAAGTGCTTTAATTAAACCGATAATCGCCAGCAGCAACACAATAGCAAACGGTAAAGCACTAGCAATGGTCATGGTTTGTAAGGCGCTAAGTCCACCTACTAGCAACAATATTGCCGCAACTACACCAATACCTACTGCCCAATAAATACGTTGCCATAGCGGCGTGTCATTTCGCCCATGCGAACAAAGCATGTCTACAACCATAGCCCCAGAATCACATGAAGTGACAAAAAATATCACAATCATTAACACGCTAAAGAAAGACAAAATTGTCGCCAGCGGGAAGTTTTCAAGAAAAACAAATAAGGCTACGGAAGAGTCTTTACTTACCATCTCTCCGAGTTCTACAACGCCTTAGTCGTAAACTAAATCAATGGCGCTATTACCAAAAATAGTCATCCACAATAACGTGAATACAGTCGGTATTAGCATAACACCTAAAATGAATTCTCTAATTGTACGACCACGTGAAATTCGAGCAATAAACAAACCGACAAAAGGTGCCCATGCTAGCCACCAGCCCCAATAAAATATTGTCCAACCACCAATCCAGCTAGTCTTTTTATAAGCAAATAAATTAAAGGTGTTGTGTACGATATCCGCTAAATAATCACCAATATTTTGCAAGTAAGCCTGTAATAAAAACACCGTAGGACCAAGCACAAAAATTAGCCCTAGCAAAATGACAGCTAAAATCATATTAGCTTCAGACAACCTTCGAATGCCCTTATCTAAACCAGACATAACCGATATCACCGCAAGTGCAGTGATACCACACATGATAATAATTTGATTAGTAGTCGAAATATCAATACCGAATAAATAACCAAAGCCAGAATTAACTTGTGAAGCCCCTAAACCTAAAGAGGTAGCAACACCAAAAACCGTACTTACAACAGCAAAAACATCGACTAAATGCCCTGGCCAGCTATATATTTTCTCGCCAATTAACGGATACAGCGCTGAACGTAAGGTCAACGGCAAATTATGTCGATAACTAAAATACGCTAACACTAAGGCAACAATGGCATAAATAGCCCACGCATGAAGCCCCCAGTGGAAAAAGGTCATTTTCATCGCTTCTTGCACCGCTTCAATCGAGCCAGTTTCAGCTGTCGGCGGTGATAAATAATGCATCAGCGGTTCAGCAACACCAAAAAACATTAAGCCAATACCCATACCTGCAGCAAAAAGCATGGAAAGCCAAGTAACTAAAGAGTAGTCAGGTGTCGCGTGATCGGGGCCTAAACGTATTTCCCCATAGCGAGAAAGCCCTAAAAAGATCGCAAAAAAGAAGATAAATGCAACGGTGAGCACATAAAACCAACTGCCGTTATCAATAATGCTTGCTTGAATAACGGCAAAAAAGTTCTGAGCTTGTTTGGGCATTGCTGCTGTAAATAGTAAAAGAGCAATAATAATGGATGAAGCACTAAGAAATACGTGCTTATTTAATTGACTCTTAGTGGATGAAGGCAAGCCGTTCCCCTAAATTTAATTTGAATTGATATTATATCGGGTTAAATCTTCCTGTAAACAATCACCATAATGCTGAGCTAACTCAGAAATATAATGCGGTTAAGTTTTTGAAAAAATTAACATATATTACCAAGCTGTAACTGAGCATAAATATAGTTAGAACTCTAACAGTATTTAACTAATAAACAATAAAAAATGCCAGGGGATAATGAATATGAAATTTACTAAGCTGCACTGTGCTGTGTTAACAGCGCTCGCAGCATCAGGCTCTCTCTATGCCGAAGAAGCAAAAAAGAAAGAAAAAGCAGCAATAGAAATCATTGAAGTTACCGCAACCAAACGCTCTGAATCCATTCAAGAAGTACCTGTCACCGTTACAGCTGTAACCGGTGATAATCTAGAAAGGCTTGGCGTTTCTAACTTTGATGAATATGTTGAGTTTTTACCTAACGTAGTTTTTCAAGGCACAGGCCCCGGACAAAATGAAATTTATATTCGCGGCGCTGCAACAACACAAACGAGTATTGCAGTTTCATCAGTACAAGCATTACAACCATCGGTAGCCTTTTATTTGGACGAACAGCCAGTGTCGATGCAAGGGCGTAATTTAGATATTTACGCGACCGATGTTGAACGGGTTGAAGTATTACCTGGGCCACAAGGCACATTATTTGGCGCTAGCTCGCAATCAGGTACGGTGCGCTTAATTACCAACAAGCCGAATCATGATGGTTTTGCCGCTGGTTTAGACACCAGTACTGGCTTTACTAAGGGAGGTGATATGAGCAACTCCCTTGAAGCATATTTCAATATGTCTTTAAGTGATTCCGTTGCTATACGCGTTGCTGCCTACAATGATCACCAAGGTGGCTGGATAGATAATATTCTAAATGTTCCAGGCCAAGGGGGCTACAACGGTAGTGCTGTCGTTATCAGTCGGGTATCTGGAGGGGCATTAACAAATCCTGAAAATGTACCAGTTACAGCGCCCAAAAATGATGCCTTAGTGGAAGACAACTTTAACACTGCAGACTATGCAGGTGCGCGCTTTGGGTTATCATATTTAATCAATAATGACTGGGATCTTTTAGTTCAACATACTCAGCAATCTCTCGATACCGAAGGAGTTTTTGCATACGATCCTAACCTTGATGGCGAATCTTCAGTTAACCGTTTTGTACCAGAAAATAATAATGATGATTTTGGTTTAACAACTTGGACGTTAGAAGGTCGACTTGAACACCTTGATATTGTTTATACCGGTGGTTACTTAGACAGAGATATCAATTCAACCATTGATTATACCGGTTACACCAATGGCGGCTCTTTTGCTGCCTACTATGCTTGTAATTATGCAGGTACACCAGAAACACAAGAATGTGTTGACCCAACTAAGTTTTATAAAGAAGAAACCAGTACTTCACGTACCACCCATGAATTACGTTTAAATACCTCAGCTGAAAATCGCTGGCGTGTTACCGCAGGTGTGTTCTACGATTCTCAAGAATTATCAACTGTGGGACAATTTCAATTAGGGAATACTGACTTACCTTACTTTACTGACTTACAAAGAACGCTTGCGGGTACTGAGGGTATAAATAGTAATGGCGGGCCTTTTTCTTCTGAAATTAGCTTTGTAAACGATATTACCCACACCATAGATCAAATAGCGCTATTTGGTCAGCTAGAGTTTGATATAACCGACACAGTTACCGCAAGTTTTGGTGCTCGTTGGTACGAAATTGAAGATACCTTTAAAGGCGCAACAACCACAGTTGATGTCAGCGGTAGACTCCGTGCCTTTGGTGATGGTAGCGATGCTGCACTAACAGAGTTTTTTGGCGCTGATGAAGCGGCGGCAATTAAGGCCGCTATTGCTAGTGGCCAATTAGACACTAGTTTACTTGATAGTGACGGTTCACTAACGGTCGATGATACCATCATAAAAGCGTCGCTTGATTGGCAGGTGTCGAATGAAGTAATGTTATTTGCTTCATATTCAGAAGGCTTTAGACCGCCAGTTACTAACCGAGTTGGTGGTGGATTAGCCAAAAATCAAGAAGGCGCATTTGATGGTTTCCGCATTCCGGTGTACTCAACCACTGATAGCCTAGACAACATAGAATTAGGTTTTAAATCTACCTTATTTGATCAAACGTTGCGTTTTAATGCAACGGCTTATTATTCAAAAATATCAGATCTACAAACATCACGATTTGACCCAACTAATGTCAGTTTCTTAGTTTTTACTGATAACGTAGGTGATGCTGAAATTAAAGGCATTGACGGTGATTTTACTTGGGTAGCTACTGATAATTTAATTATCTCTGGCGCATTTAGTTTTATTGATACCGAACTCACCTCAGTTAATGCTGAACTTGAAGGTATTGCCCCATCTGTTGGCAGTCGACTACCTTATTCAGCTGAATTTTCAGGTAACTTACAAGCGCAATATTTCTATCCTATTGCAAAAGATATGACCGGCTATATTAACGGTTCAGTGAGTTATACTGGTGAAAGACTAGCCAGCATGACGATGGATGCCTACGTACTAGAAGACGCCACTAATTTAATTTATGGCACGGGCTCAGGTTTAAGTATTGAAAAAGAAGCTGATGTTTATTCTGGTGTTAATTACCAAGACAGTTATGTGCTTGCAAACTTAAGCTTTGGTGTAACCAACGACGAATGGAAAGCAGAACTCTTTATCGATAATTTAACCGATAAAAGCGCCGTTTTGTATATTGACACTCAACAGTTCACCCCAAAAGTTGTAACCAATAGGCCTCGCACGGTTGGCTTTAGATTCTCTTATGATTTTTATTAAGCATGAATAAAGTTAGTAAAAGCTTATAAATCAGTAAAGCCCAAAAGCCGTTTGGTAATTGTATCAAACGGCTTTTTATTGCTAAAGTACTTGCTGCTTGTAACAACAAAATCAATAATAGTTAGCTAATTTTTCATGGAGTTTACCGTTGAACACACCTTCCCTGCCAACAATGGCATCGCAACTAAAGTCTATTCAACAATTAATACAAACGGCAAAGTTCAACCAAGCAATTAAGCAAGCTGAGCAATTACAACAACAAACAACCGACACAGAGCAGCAAGTAGAATTATGGTATTTAATTGCCGTTGCTCAACGTTATGAAAAATCATTTTCTCAAGCATTTATTAGTATTCAAGAACTGCTTAAACTGAATAGTTCACACAGTAGGGCTTATCAAGAACAAGGCTATATTAATCTCGCCTTGAAACAATCTACAGCAGCTAAAACTTCTTTTGAACAGGCAATACAACTCAACCCTAGCTTAGTTGCTAGTTGGCAAGAGTTAATTCAGCTATATCGTGAAGCTAAGCAAATGGATGAAGTGCAAAAGTCGGCAAATCATCTAGCTAAACTAAAACAATTACCACCCGCCCTACTAGCCGTTACAGAGTTAATGCATGAAGGAAAATTACTAAAAGCTGAACAAATCTGCCGGCAGTTTTTACAGAACAATAAACGACATATCGAAGGTATGTGCTTACTGGCTGAAATAGGTATTGAATTAAAAATTTACGATGATGCAGAGTTTCTACTTGCCAGTGCGCTTGAGTTAGCGCCAACACATATTTACGCCCGTTCACAATACCTCAATTTACTAATTCGAATAGGAAAATATAAAGCAGCTGAGCAACAGGTCGAAACCTTACTACATGAACAACCAGACAACCTAAGTTTTAAAGTCGCTAAAGCTAATGTTTTAACCGGCTTAGGCAAAATAAGCCAAGCCATCACTTTGTTTGAACAAGCCATAGCACAAAGCGAGTTGCAAAATAGCCCTGTTGCTGGCTTTCACTTACAATTAGGTCATGCCTTTAAAGCCAAAGGCGACATAACAAAAGCCATTGCCGCATATCAGCAAGCATATAAGCTAGAGCCAAGTTATGGTGATGCTTTTTGGAGCCTAGCCAATACAAAAACTTACCGCTTTAGCGACGAAGAAATTACGCAAATGCAAAACCAGCAAGATGTAGAAGGTTTAGCGCTAACAGATAAAATCCAACTGCATTTTGCTACCGGTAAAGCTTATGAAGACAGACAAGAATACAGCCAAGCCTTTCGGTCATATCAACAAGGCAATGACCTACAACATGCTCACAATGGTTTTGACATTAATAAAATTGAACAGCAGGTTGCCGAACAAATAAAATATTGTACCCCTGAGTTGTTTAAAAACCGTGGCGATATAGGCCTTAACGCACCAGATCCTATTTTTATTGTCGGCCTACCGCGTGCGGGCTCAACATTACTTGAACAAATACTCGCCTCACATAGTCAAGTTGATGGCACTATGGAGCTGCATAATATTTTAGGTTTAGCCGCTCGATTACGAGGTCGAAACCAAAAGAACCAAGCCAATCAAGAAAGCCAATATCCGAAAAATTTACATGAAATTAAGCCTGACTATTTCAAACGATTTGGCCAGCAGTTTATTGATGAAACTCAGGTGTATCGCGAACATGCGCCACTGTTTATTGATAAAATGCCAAATAACTTTCTCCATATAGGCTTGATCAGATTAATATTGCCGAATGCAAAAATCATTGACGCAAGGCGTGCGCCAATGGCTTGTTGTTTCAGTGGCTTTAAGCAACTATTTGCTGAAGGGCAAGACTTTAGTTACAACCTAGAAGACATCGCTCGTTACTATCAAGCTTACCTAAAATTGATGACACATTGGCAACAAGTTCTTCCTAATTTTGTACTAACCGTGAACCATGAAGACGTTGTTGAAGACTTAGAAACACAAATACGTAGGATTTTGGATTTTTGTGGTCTAGAATTCGAACAATCCTGCCTTGATTTTCATAAAACCAAACGCAATATTAAAACCCCTAGCTCAGAGCAAGTACGCCAACCTATTTACAAAAGTGCCACTGAGCAATGGCGACATTTCGAACAGCATTTAGCGCCATTAAAAAAAGTTTTAAACATCGACTAAACAAATTAGCCTAGTAACGTTATTACCTAGTTAAGTGATGCGAAAATGAAAATATATATCAAAAACATGGTCTGTGACCGTTGCACCTTAGCAGTCAAAACTCTACTTGAAAATAGCGACTTACAATATGCTTCTATTACTTTGGGTGAAATTGATTTTGCAGAAAATTATGGTGATTCACTGCCTAGTAATGCCCTATCACTTTTATCTAACAACTTAGAAGAGTTAGGTTTTTCTATACTGAGTGACAAAAAAAGTAAGCTAATCGAAAGTATAAAAAACTCATGCCTCGACTACCTCAAGTATTTTGATATATCAAACAAAATAACGCTATCTCAACATATTAGCGATACAGTGAAACTTGAATATAACTATCTCAGCCATTTGTTTTCGGTAATTGAAGGAGTCACAATCGAGCAACATTTCATAAAATTACGTGTTGAAAAGGTAAAAGAACTTTTAGTCTATGACGAATTAGCACTAGGGGAAATTGCTTTTCAATTAGGCTACAGCAGCGTTGCTCATCTAAGTGGACAGTTTAAAAAAATCACCGGCCTAACCCCAAGTTATTTTCGGGCATTAAAAAATCAAAAACTAAGATACTCCTTAGACAAGCTGTAAATTCTATAACAATACTAAGTCAGGATATAACAAGTTTATTAGCTTACTGCTTTAAAATATATTCAATTATTAACGACTTGGCTTACCGCAATGACTATCGCTTGGAATAACAAACAAAACTGGCTAAAAAGCGCACATAATACAAAATGGTGCTTAATTGGCTGTGCACTCGGCGACTTTGGCACTATCGCCTACTTTCAATTTACCATGCATAATCTGACAACGCTCACCGTTATGATGTTGGCCATGGTAAATGGCTTATTAACTAGCATAGCGCTAGAAACAATTATTCTAATTCGAGCAAAGTTCAGTTTATCTGACGCACTTAAAACCGCTTTTGGTATGAGTTTCATATCTATGTTGGCAATGGAAGCTGCAATGAACTTAACTGATTACGCCTTCACAGGGGGCGCGATTCTAACATGGTGGGTGATACCAATTGCATTGTTTGTCGGTTTTATAACCCCGTGGCCATATAATTATTGGCGTTTGCAAAAGCATGGAAAATCTTGCCATTAAGTTGCTTTTCCCAACACAGTAATGCGCTTTTCATCGAGTAAAGTAATGTACAAAAAATCATATACCCGTACCTTATACAAGTATTTTATTATAGAATCGACTCTGACTATTTTTATACTTAAATATATTCATGTAATGCGCTGTAAATGCTATAAACACTTAATATTGTTATCAATACTCGACTAAAGAAGGTTGTACTGTGGAATACATTTTTATATTTACCTATTCAGTGATTATCGCACTCATGTCAGGTGTTACTTTAGGTGCTGTTGTCGCTTTCTTTAGCAAAGACAATAAACTTAAAAGGTTTCAAACAACGCTATTCTATTCAACAATCATCGTTGCTGTTGCAATCATGATGATGGCATTTATTAACTGGAATTAGAGGTAAAAATAAGGGCGACAGAGATTAATAACTAATCTTTGTCACCCGTATAAATACTCAAAATAACTTTAATTATAAAATTTATTCGAGTCTGCAAGTCACTACGCCTTGATACACACGAAGTGAGCATCACCATCATATGGCCTTAAAGTGTGACTCTACTGCTCGTCAATGCAACATTCATCTTGCAAAAAAGCTATAACAGAAAGTAACTTTTCATACTCCACCACACAATAAAGTACTCGCCCTTCGCGACGTTGCTTAATTAATCCTGCAGACGCCAAACTAGATATATGGTGCGATAATGTCGACCCCGGCACTTTTAACTCTTCTTGCACTACGCCGACAGCGATCCCCTGCTCGCCTGATTTAACTAAACGTTTAAATATTGCTAAACGGGTTGGATGCCCTAATTCTTTTAGAGCCTTGGCAATAATTTCTATGTCCATGATGTTATTTCTCAATAGGTTTACCTACTACATATTTCGATATTACTAGAAATATATTGACATGGATACTTTTATCTTTATAATTCGAACAATCTAGAAATACAGAATCAATAAATAGACAGGAATATTCATTGTGAACATCACACAACAAATGGTATTTGATACCTTAAACATGTTTGCCTTTTTAGCCGTAGAGTTAACCATACTCTTTTTGCTTATTAGTTATATTGTTGGTGTACTACAGGAGTACATTCCGCCAAGTAAAATCCAAAGCATATTAAGTAGTAAAAATGGTAAAGGTTATATCATTGCGGGGTTTCTTGGCGCTATTACACCTTTCTGCTCTTGCTCAACCATCCCTTTTTTAAAAGGACTGCTTAGAGCGAAAGCTGGCTTTGGCACCATGATGGTATTTTTATTTGCTAGCCCACTACTTAACCCCATTATTATTGGCTTATTTGCCGTAACTTTTGGTGTAAAAGTAACAGTATTCTATTTCACTATCGCAATGGGCGTATCGATCGCTGCTGGTTATCTATTAGAGAAATTAGGTTTTGAAAAATACATCAAGCCTGAAGCATACATCACGCCTGAAAACAAAGCTTGTGCAAGTAGCTGCGGTAGTAACGATAAGCCAGTGAGCAAGTGGACTAGAATTTGGCACAGCACGTGGGCAGACTTTAAAAAAGTATTACCTTATCTAATTGGCGGCATCGCCTTAGGTTCAATGATTTACGGATTTATGCCGACTGAATTTGTTGCTAACGTTGCCAGTGAAAGTAACCCATTCGCAGTTCCTATCGCAGCAGTAATTGGTATTCCGTTATATATTAGAGCAGAAGCAGTTATTCCGTTAAGCGCAGCATTAGCCGCAAAAGGCATGGGATTAGGCGCTGTAATGGCATTAATTATCGGCAGTGCTGGCGCTAGCTTAACGGAAGTCATATTACTTAAGTCACTATTTAAAAACCCAATGATAATAGCTTTCTTGACGGTAATATTATCTATGGCAATAGGTGCAGGTTACTTATATTCATATCTTTTTTAATGAAAGTTTAAAGTAACTGAGAATAATCCTGCCATAGCCATTACTTTGGTTACGGCAGGAATACCCAGAAAAGATTGAGCTATTTTTACCCCTCCCCCCTGAACAGTCTATTTATTGTACTGCTAAATTTATATTATTTATTTTTCGAAAAAGCCTAGTTCAGCGCTACCATTAATTTCGATTTTTGATTGCACTACTTCACCGGTTTCTTTCAGCTCTATCCAAACAGCTGAGTAACTCTCGCCTAAAACACCTTTAACAATATATTCCTTGTTGGCTTCAGGGGTAAATATAATATCGCCTTTTACTTCATATACTTCATCAGAGAATGCCTGAACTGGCGCAGCATGCTCTGTTCTCCCAATAATACTATAGGTCGCTTCTTGGGCTGGAACATCAGTTTTGAGCAGCTTAGTGGTTAAATTAAAGCCCTGTCCATAGGTTGCACTCCTCGTTGCACTCAATGAATTTCTTATAGTTTTTCCATTCACTTCACTTAAATAAAACAGATCAGCCTTTCCACTTGAACACCTTTTTTCAGAGCTATCAATTTGAGATATTTCTCCTTGGTAGTTTTCTGGCACGGGTGAATACGTTGTCGCACACCCCGTTAGTAATAACGCTAAGCATGTAAATAATATTTTCATTTAACTTCCTTATAAAAAATAATCCTGGGCCTTTAATTGCTTATTACCTCACTAAAAGCCAATTACTTGTTACTCGTGATATTTTCGAATAACGGCAACTTTACCGTTTTCCAACTCTAAAACTTCCATCATCGTTTGCGTATATTCGATTTTCTGATTATTTTCAGGATGAATACCTTTTGCACTATTTCGATAACGAATAGCGATAGCGGAGTCATTAAAAACAAATACATCCAATAGCTCTGCACTATATTCAGTATGCACCGCTAAATAAAATAACATGCCCTTACGCATCGTTTCTTTACCGTCAGGTAATCTAGAGTCATCAGTAACCCAAGGCAAATGTGAATGCCCTACATCATCAGTCAGTAAGGAAAAATAGTTTTCTAAATCAGCTTTTGTTGCATTGGGCGCTTGAGTCGCAACCATGGTATCGAAATAAGTTTGTGCAAATTTACTTAAATCAAGTTCTTTGGCTGGGCTTGATACCGAAAACATAAGGGTAAAAATTAACACGATAGCTTTCATTAAAAACTCCATTTTAGATTATTAAAAAACAAAGCAGTCAATTACTTAGTACTAAAAGAATAAAAGACACATTTTTTATTCGACATTAATATCCCACAATATCAGGGCATTGGGAACTATAAAGTTTTCATTAAAATGCAGAAGTGATTATTTGGCTATTCACTCAATACTTTCAATTAAAGTTTCACAAATAGATATGACTTCAGGAAGTAGATAAAACGAGATATTTGAGTAAAGCGCCTAGAGGTAATGAAGTAATATTGGTAGGCGATTAATTTATTTTAAGCTCCGTAATTACACTTTCATAACTAAATTTCATCGCTAAACTTTAAAACGGAGCATAAAAAATTATTGTTGTTCTAGCCATTCTTTTGGCGACATATTCGTTTGTTTTCTAAAAACACGCGCAAGGGCAGAAGCGGTTTCATAACCAACACTATTAGCAACAATACTAACGTTTTTACCCTGTTTTAATAAAGACTGCGCAACCCCTACTCGCCAACTGACTAAGTAATCATTAGGTGTTTGACCAATAACACCTTTAAATACTTCGGCAAACTTTGAGCGTGACATTAACGCCAACCCAGCCATTTTTTCTAATGACCAATGTTCTTCTGGATGATTATGTAATTGCTGTAAAACATTTTTCAGTTGGGGGTGCATTAACCCCGCCAGCATACCTTGGGCAATATCACCTTTAGTAATAAGCGAGCGCATCATATTGATAATGAATATTTCCATCAAACGATTCATCACCGCTTGGCGCCCTTGTTGCTCTTGCCCCGCTTCGGCAATAATCCAATCAATATTGGTTTGCAAAAATGGCGACTCAGCTAAAGGTAATATTAATAAGTCAGGTAAGGCTTCGGCTAATAAGTTTGAGCTATTGCTACCATAGGTCACTGTTGCACAGATAAGTTCAGCATTGTCTGTGTCTCTTGCCTGCAAGCCATGCTTAACCGGCCTAGGCAGAAAAATAATTGAAGGCTTGTCTAATACTATGGTGGCTTTATCTAAGCCGACAATAGAAAGCGTACCACTGCGCAATAAATGAATGTGACCTTCTAACGCAGCCCCTTCATTAAAATGAGACAAACCACAGAGCTTGCCGGTGTAAAACACCCCCGCTTGCAGGCTAAATCGGTCAATTATTTGTGAAAGATGGTCCATAAATACGCAACTTGGACGATTTGGTTCAAAGTGCGGACGATTGTATCCCACTCACTAGTCAATCAACACTATTATTTCTCCCGTCATTAACAACCAACAAAATTTAGGAAACAACATGTTTAAAACAACTTTAAAAACAATTCTAGCGGGTTCTATCTTAGTTGCTAGCAGCCTTTCATTTGCCGCCGACATCGACATGAATGCTGATGCTAACGACTTAGCAATTAAAGGCTATGACCCAGTAAGTTACTTCACAATGTCGACGCCTAAAATGGGTAATGCTAGCTACACAGCAACATATAAAGGCGGTATCTATCGTTTTAGCAACGAAGAAAATCGCGATATGTTTAAAGCAAGCCCTGCTAAATATGCACCACAATACGGTGGTTACTGTGCCTTTGGTGTAGCAATGGAGAAGAAGTTTGATACGGATCCATTAGCCTGGAAAATTGTCGATAACAAATTGTATTTGAATCTGAATAAAGATGTACAAAAGAAATGGTTAACTGACGTACCAGGTTACTTAAACCTTTCTAGTGAAAACTGGACTGACATTAAAAGTGTTGCTGCCGACCAGCTTTAATAAAGCACTTTAGTAAATCGTTTTAATTAAGTATTTAGTTAAATGTTTAGTTAAGTTTCAAAATTAAAACCACAAAAGTAAGTAGGAAAAGCGATGAGTGTAGAAGAAATCAGAAGTGAACAACACTTTACTGACGTTCTAGCGTCAAACACCGAAGTGTTAGTCGATTTTTGGGCGCCATGGTGCGGTCCTTGTAAAGCAATGACACCAATTTTTGAGCAAGTTGCAGGGGAACAATCAAGCCGTGTGAAGGCTGTTAAGGTCAATATTGATGACATGCCCGTTTTAGCGCAAAAATACGGTATTCGGAGCATTCCATCGCTATTACTTTTAAAAGACAAACTAGTTTCATCTGAACATGTTGGCGCTGCGCCAAAAAAAGAGTTACTAGCATGGTTAAACGAACATTAATTAGAGGAAAGTCATATGAATCATAACCTTGCATTATCAACAGCATTAGCTGCAGTTTTATCACTAGGCGTAATTTCCGATGTTGATGCCGCAGAAAAGCGCGCCAAAAAAGAAAAATGCTACGGCGTATCTTTAGCAGGGCAAAACGACTGTAGCAATATCGCGGGTACTCACTCTTGCGCCGGACAATCGAATGTAGATAACGATCCTGGTGAGTGGCGCTTAGTGACCAAAGGGCTTTGTAAGAGCCAAGGTGGCTTAACACGCAAAGAAGCTCGTGCGTTAGTAAAGAAAAACGCTTAAATAAAGGCCGCTATAACGGCCTGCCCTTTTTCGATGTTACTGGAGAAACCTATGTTTTCCTTGAACAAAAAAGCACCAAACAGCTTACCCTTGATTGGTGTTGGTTTAAGGCATACTCACTTTGAAGATGCCATAAACTCTCCAGCTAACATCGACTTCATTGAAGTACATGCAGAAAACTTTTTCGCTAAAGGCGGCGTAAGTCATGCAGTACTTACCGATATAAGTCAGCATTATAAAATTAGCTTACATGCAACATCATTAGGTTTAGGCTCAGCGTTACCTGCACCACAAAAACAGCTTGAGCAACTCAGTAATTTAATTGCACGTTATCAGCCAATATTAGTATCAGACCATGCCTGCTTTAGCTGGGCTGAAAGCCAAGGGCTAGATGTACACGCAGGTGATTTACTACCAGTCCCTTTCAACGATGAAAGCTTAAACATTATGGTCAGTAATGTTAAACGAGCACAAGCGCAGCTAGGTCGACAGATATTGGTAGAAAACTTGTCTGCCTATATTGAATTGCCTGGTTCAACTTACAGTGAAGCCGAGTTTTTAGTGAAACTTTGCCAACAGTCTGGTTGTAAATTATTAGTTGATTTGAATAACCTTATTGTTAATGCCATCAACCAACCATTAGTCACTTTAATGGCCAAACAATCTGATTCATCAGCACACAATAATGTATTAGCACTGGCGAAGCAGTGGCTTGAAAACATTCCGTCATCACTTGTCGGTGAAATACATTTAGCAGGCTGTACGCAAGTTGACGCACAGCAATTAATGATAGATGACCATAGTCAGCCAGTATCAGATGATGTTTGGTCTTTGTATCACTTTGCGCTAGAAAAATTTGGCCCTGTAGCGACATTAATCGAATGGGATGAAGACTTGCCTTCTTGGGCAACACTGATAGCTGAAGCCGATAAAGCGAGAGCCATAGCAAAGCATGTTTTCACAAATAGCTATTTAACTACTGACGAAGAAAGTACCAGCGATAAAACTCCTGAAGAAGGTGAAATCCGTGAATATTAAGCAACAACAATCACAAATGCTATCTGCGATATTTTCGTTAGAACCTTTGCAAGAAAATAGCGCCCATAACCTAAGCGATGTTTCTGCAGCTGGGTTGAGTATTTATCAACACAGTTTATTAGCCAATGCCAGTAGAGCATTAGCCATTACCTTTGCCACCGTACATTCATTTATCGGCAAAAGTGACTTTTCTCAGTTAGTAAAAGAGTATTTGCAAAAACACTTAAAAACGCAATTTGACTGGGGGGAGTTGGGCGACAATTTCCCACACTTTATCAAGCAACAATCGCGACCAAATAGTGAAGTTTTAGCGGCAATAGCCGCATTAGATTTTGCTTGTCACCATACAGAGCGTGCTGAAAATGTTGAGAAAGATTTAACGACTTTATCATTGCTCAATGATGTTGGCGCGTATCAACTAAAACTTAATTTCGCTGCAGGCTTTAAGGTGATAAAACTCGACTACCCTGCTGATTTAATCATCACTGACATTACCAACAGTCATAAAAGCACCAAAGCTGATAAAGGTAGCACTCACAGCACCTTAAATGATATTGCCGAACAGCTTACTGATTATCAAAAGGGTCAATACTACCTGCTTGTTTGGCGACCGAATTTTCAAGCGCAGTATCAACAAATTACACAGCAAGAATACCAATGGTTGGCGCTATGGCAATCGGCGACTATGACAGAAAGTATTGAACATCCTTCTAGTGTTCAGCCGCTCAGTATTGGTGGTGCGTTAGACAAAACTAATCAAGAAGAGTTTTCAATTATTGCTTGGCTACCACAAGCAATTCAACAGCAATTAATACATTCAATTTCATTACTCACACCAAGTTAACGTCATAACTTCGACTTGATTAGTAAAATTGAACCCACAAAATTTATAAACACTACCTTATAACTTAAAAAAAAGAGGAATACTTATGATGGCTTTGCAAAAAGTTAGAGCATTACACAACCAAATTTTAGATTACAGCGATTACTTACGTATTCCGGCAATGCTATTTGTCCGACTTTACGTCGCTAGTATTTTCTTCAAATCAGGTCTTACTAAGTTGCGTGATTGGGAGTCAACATTAATGCTTTTTGAGTATGAGTATGAAGTACCATTATTATCGCCGGTAGTTGCGGCATGGGCAGGTACAATTGGTGAAATAGTGTTACCAATACTGTTAGCAATAGGTTTGTTTAGCCGCTTGTCTGCCCTTGGTTTATTTGTGGTAAATTACATTGCGGTACTTAGCTTAATTGATATCAGCCCTGCAGCGCTCAATGAACATATTTTATGGGGAAGTTTATTAGTATTTGTGATGCTAATTGGCGGTGAAAAGCTTTCGGTGGATAACAAACTTAAACTTTCATAAAACTCAGCTACTTATTACCTTTCTAAGATAAGGTGAATGAATTGAAAGTTAGTACCTAAAATAAAAAAACCGTATTAAATTAATACGGTTTTCTCAATTCTTAAAGCAATATTTTACTAACGTATTGGCAGTTTAATATTTGCAAACATTTCATCAATTTCAGTGTTATTTTTCAATAATACCGCTCTAGTGACTAAGTCTCGATTTAAGTGTGGTGCAAACCGTTCAATAAAATCAAACATATAACCACGTAAGAAAGTACCGCGCCTAAAACCAATTTTAGTCGTGCTAGGAGAGAATAAATGGCTAGCGTCAATAGTGACTAAGTCATCATCAATACCTGGCTCCATTGCCATACTCGCAATAACACCAACCCCTACACCTAACCTAACATAAGTTTTAATCACGTCTGCATCGGTAGCCGTGAAAGCAATTTTTGGTTCAACACCTATTTTACTAAAAGCGGTATCAAGCTCAGAGCGACCAGTAAAACCAAAAACATAGGTTACTAAAGAATATTTAGCAATATCTTCAATTGTTATATTAGATTTTGTCGCCAATGGATGATCGGGTTTAACAATAATACTGCGATTCCAGTGATAACATGGCAACATCACTAAATCGTTATATAAATGCAAAGATTCTGTCGCTATAGCGAAATCAGCTTCGCCTTTACTCGATGCGTCGCTAATTTGCGCCGGTGTACCTTGGTACATGTGCAATGAAACTTTAGAATATTTTTTCATAAAGCCCTGAATAACTTCAGGCAAAGCATAGCGAGCTTGAGTATGCGTGGTAGCAATACGTAACTTTCCTTCATCAGGCTTTGTATGCTCACTTGCAACGGCTTTAATTGCTTCAACTTTAGAAAGTATCTCTGTCGCAATATTTATCACTTCGTTACCCGCAGATGTTACATGGGTTAAGTGTTTACCACTGCGACCAAAAATTTGGATGCCTAATTCATCTTCAAGCATTCTAACTTGCTTACTAATACCTGGCTGGGAAGTGAATAAACTTTCGGCGGTGGCGGAAACATTTAAATTATTATTTAAAACTTCTACGATATAACGGAGTTGCTGCAGTTTCATAGTTGTGGTTCTGAATTTTCTTATTCCAAAAATATATACTTAAATCAAAATTTATTCCATATTATTTTTACTTTTTGGTCAATAAATATTCATGTGACTTAATTGCGCTATTTTATACCTGAAAATTCACCTTTAAATGGCCACTTTTAAACATATGTTTTAAATTAATGTGAATATCGCAAAAGATAAGGCTTTATCCTTTGCTTCACTTAACAATTTTTGTAGACTGCTACATCAGTAAATTATATTTTTCAAAATAGAGAATTAAACATGTTCATTATCATCGCTTTAATTATCGCTTTAATTATCATTGTCGTGGTAGTCAGTGCAATACAGCAGCATAAAGAAAAATTAGAACAAGAAAAGCGTACTCGAGTCGCCAAACAAAAAGCCATAATAGATGAGTCGGAAGAATTAATTTTAAGTATGGCTAACCTGCCTAGCAGTCCAACCTTAATTGAAATTTTAAATAATCGTAGCTTAAATGCGGCTAAAGCTATGGCTAAGATCATGCCTGAGAATAAGCAAATTGCTAAACGCGTACAAGAAATTGAAGCTAGAGCAAAAGCAACAAAAGAAAATAATGCCCCAGCAGGTGAGCAAAACTTTGCCTTACCTGATAACGAACAACATTTAGTTGGCATTTTACAATGTATAAAAAAATTAAGAGTGACAATTAAATCAGAGCAAACGAAAGGTAATTTAGACGCACAAACCTTCACCCAAGAAGATCAGAAACTTGGTGCTATTCAATTAAAAATTGGCGTTGAAAGCTTACAAAAACGCGGTAACATGGCGCATCAGAAAGAAATGTTAGGCTCTGCACGTCAGTACTTTGAGAAAGCCTTACAAACTATTGCTGAAAGTCCAATTCAAACAGAGTATTGCAAAACTAAACGTGATGAAATTCAAGACACTTTAGAAGACATAACCTCATCATTGAAAAACACTAATGCTAAAGACGCTGCGAAGAAGGCGAAAGATGAAGAAGATGATTTAGACTTACTATTTCAACCGAAGAAAAAATGGTAATTTAATCCCTAATAAAATGAGCCAGCGTTATTGCTGGCTTTTATTTTTGGCGTTCAAATAATGAAAACACCAAGAAACCATATTCCATATATTACCCTGCCCTCTTTTCTGCGTCGTGTATTAAAAGCCTACGCTATTAAAACCCTCATTCGTGAACAAGGTTGTGAACTTAATCGTATTGGCCGTTCTCGTAATTGGCAATTAAAGGCCACATTTGAACAACTAGAGCAAACAATTTCTGTTATAGAAACAAGCGAAGAGGCAAGTTGGCAATGGGTTGCAACTCACCTGTCTAAACAGCGCAAAAACTTAGGCTTTGATATGTTAGTTAGCATTGCCCTTAAAAAACCAGGAATTACCGTCACAGAGCTTATGCAACGCACTGACTGCACTATTGCCGAGGCAAGAAGAGTAATTGATACTATAGAGTTTAGTGAATAGTTTTTTAAACGAAGAATAAACATCTACGTTCATTTTCATCCCTGTATCATTCCCTTTAAGAAGTGGCACTCTTTCAACTCAGCATATAGAACGTATTTAACGTAAAACTAAGGATTACCAAGAACAACAATATATTCGCCATTAGTCCCTACATAAATGTAGGGACTTAGCTTAGCTTGATACAAAAAAACTGACCGTTCATCGACGTGTATGGATACACTAATGCCTTGAAAGGCAGGAAGTCTGAGAATGGCCTGAACATAAAAAAGCGCTCAATGAGCGCTTTTTTTAGCAATAAAACCAACTACTCAGCTTTATCTTTAGCTTTTGCCTTAGGCTTAGCTTTTGGTTTCGCTTTAGGTTTAGCCTTTTTCTTTGCTAACTCTTCAACCCACTTACCATCAATATATTTAGCATTCCAACCAGTCGCCTTAGCTTTAGCTTCACCGGCATCAATTTCGGTCATAACGTACTGTTCTTTTGTCTTTCGACTATAGCGAACAACCGCTAAATTACCTTCAGGATCTTTCGCAGGAGCATCAGCTAAATAGTAAAATTTACTCGAAATTCTATCTCTAAAACGTTGTAGCTCTTCCACTTTAGGCGCACGCGTTTCGCGTGAACGAGGAAAAGTATTAGCTGCTAAGAATATACCCGCTGCGCCATCCCTTAATACAAAATGAGCTTCAGATTTCTCACAAGGTAATTCAGGTAACTGCACAGGATCTTCTTTCGGCGGCGCGGCTTCACCACTTGCTAATAATTTACGCGTATTTTTACATTCATCATTAGTACAATCAAAGTACTTACCGAAACGGCCTGATTTAAGCTCCATTTCTGATTCACAACGGTCGCACTCTAAAATAGGTCCGTCATAACCTTTAATTTTAAACTCACCCTTTTCAACTTCAATACCGTCACAAACAGGGTTATTACCACAAACATGTAATTTACGAGTTTCATCAATTAAATAGCTGTCCATTGCTGTACTACATTTAGAACAACGATGCATTGCGCGTAATGCTTCTGTTTCTTGGTCTTCCGCTAATACGCTTACCGCTTCTTCACCAGCTGTTAAGTTCATCGTAGTGGTACAACGTTCTTTCGGTGGTAAAGCATAACCAGAACAACCTAAGAAGACACCAGTTTGTGCTGTACGAATGCCCATTTTGCGTCCACAGGTTGGGCAATCAATATCCGTTAATACTGGTTCGTTATTGCGCATGCCACCTTCTTCAGTTGGCATATCGGCTTTACCTAATTGCTTGGTAAAGTTTTTATAGAAACCGTTAAGTACGTCTTTCCAATCTGCTTTACCATCAGCTACTTCATCAAGCTCTTGTTCCATGTTGGCAGTAAAGTCGTAACTCATTAAATTTTTGAAACTTTCAGATAAGCTGTCAGTAACGATTTCGCCCATTTTTTCAGCATAAAAACGTTTTGTTTCTAAACGTACGTAACCACGGTCTTGAATGGTAGAAATAATTGACGCATAAGTCGAAGGACGGCCAATTGAGCGTTTTTCTAACTCTTTAACTAATGATGCTTCACCAAAACGTGCTGGCGGCTTAGTAAAGTGTTGGGTTGGGTTTAATTGCTCAAGTGTTAACACTTCACCAACTGATAAATCAGGTAAGTGTTTATCGTCACCTTTAGATAATTGTGGATGAACACGAGTCCAACCATCAAATTGCATGACACGACCTTTAGCTTTTAAGTCAAAACCAGATGCACCAACGGTAATAGTACTTACCGTGTAGCGTGCTGCGGTCATTTGACAAGCAACAAATTGACGCCAGATAAGGTCGTACAGTTTTTTCGCATCTGCTTCAATGCCTTCCATAAAGGCAGATTCAATTTTCACATTTGACGGGCGAATAGCTTCATGAGCCTCTTGTGCGCCGGCTTTACTACTATAAACCTTAGCTTTTTCTGGCAAGTAATTATCACCAAAATTATCACTAATATAGCTACGACACATTTCAACTGCATCTTTACCTAAGTTGGTTGAATCGGTACGCATATAAGTAATATGACCCGCTTCATATAAACGTTGAGCTAAGCCCATAGTACGTTTAACACCAAAGCCTAATTTAGTACTTGCTGCTTGTTGCAGCGTAGAAGTGATAAACGGTGCTGAAGGCGTACTTTTAGACGGTTTATCATCTCTTTTATTAACCGTAAATGGCGAACTATTTAATGTTGCTAAAGCGTTATTAGTCTCGGCTTCATTGGTTGGCTTAAACGCTTTACCATTTTCATGAGTAACATCTAACGGAAAGTCTAAACCTGACGCCGTTTTTGTATCAGCGCTAATTTCCCAAAATTCTTTCGGGTCAAAGGCTTTAATTTCACGTTCTTTTTCAACCACTAATTTAACTGCAACTGACTGAACTCGACCAGCAGATAAACCACGGGCAACTTTTTTCCAAAGTAATGGGCTCACCATAAAGCCAACAACGCGGTCTAGAAAACGTCGCGCTTGTTGAGCATTTACGCCTGGCATACTTAATTCACCAGGAGTTGAGAATGCTTGTTGGATGGCATTCTCGGTTATTTCATTAAAAACAACGCGTTTATATTTATCTTCATCGCCGCCGATAATTTCTTTTAAATGCCAAGCAATCGCCTCTCCCTCGCGATCCAAATCGGTTGCGAGATAGACAGTGTCGGCATTGCCAGCAAGTTTGATTAATTCAGCAACAACTTTTTCTTTGCCTTGTAATATTTGGTAATTCGCTTCCCAATCTTTATCAGGATTAATTCCCATACGATTAACAAGTGCTTGTTTATCTCGTTTGGCTTTATATTTTGCTTTTGCTTCAGGTGCCATTTTTCGCACTTCTGCAGGAGATTTAGCCGCTACCTTTTTACCAGTGCTACTATGTGGTAGATCACGTACATGACCGACACTAGATTTCACAATAAAATCTTTACCAAGGTACTTGTTAATTGTTTTCGCTTTGGCCGGCGATTCCACAATTACCAGAGATTTTGCCATATTATTCTATATTCCTACTAAGCTGACCATTGTCAGTCTCGTCAAAGGTTTTGCACCATGTCGCTAGATATTGCGCGAGCAAAATACCTAACAAAAATTGTATAAGTGAATAAAGCTGAGACGTAAAATTAAGTTTGAGACTAAAATTACTATTAGATATATCTGTAATTTAGCAAGCTGACAAGCAATAATTTTTTATATATGTGCCTTTTTACTACTTTTCGCTATAATGATACGAATTTTTCGGCGCCATCATAATCGACTTTTTATAATAATTTAAGAGCTAAAGCTTAAATAACTTTAGTTTCTCGCCAGTAATTACATTTTTTTACAATCACTCCAGGTAGTTTGCGTTCATTTAAGTGAATTTCAATACCTTTTAATAGGAAGAGAATATATATGACAACTTCATGGCCAGCATTTAAGAATAAAATCACTCAATGTTTATGTCCACCAGGTAACGGCGTATTTACCGTCAATACCGCTAAAGAACGTAAAGAACAATTGCATAATGCACTTTTTGGGCAATCGGATAATATTGACGCGCTTTGGCAAGCAAGCGTTGAGACTTTACCAGAATCAGGTAATGCCGTGCTATTAGGTATTGCTTCTGATTGTGGTGGCGGAATTTTACGTGGAGCTAACTGGGGGCCATTATTTGTTCGCTCAACTTTATTACAGCAATACCCAAATTTAACCGCATTTGACTTAGGTGATGTTCGTGTTATCCCTCATTTACTACATGACAAATACTTAAATGAAGCAACATTATCAAATTGTCGTAAAGCACTTTATCAAAACCCTGAAAGTGAATACGCTGTTAGCCCGCTAACGATTACTGAAGATGTACTACATGACTTTTACGCTGAATTCCCGAAAAAAGGAATTTTTGGCATTGGCGGCGATCACTCAGTGAGTTACCCGCTAACTAAAGCTTATTTACAAGCGAAAAAGAAACAAGGTAAGCGTGCGGCGATTGTTCACTTTGACGCGCATACTGATTTATTAGTTGAGCGTTTAGGCATAGATTTATGTTTTGGTTCATGGTGTACACACGTTTTAGATGACTTAACTGATAATCGTGACCTAATTCAAGTGGGGATACGTTCAAGTGGCAAGCCTAAATCACATTGGGAAGAAACATTTGGCGTTAAGCAACACTGGGCTCACGAAGTCAAAGAGCAAGGTGTTGATACCGTGATTGAAAAAATTGTAGCCCAACTTAAAGCAGACAATATTGATGAAGTGTATGTAAGTTTTGACATAGACGCATTAGATGAAACGTATGCAGCGGCAACAGGTACACCTGAGCCTGATGGGTTATCTCCTAGCGAAGCAATGAAAATATTACGTGCTGTGGCCGCTCAATGCCCTATTACAGGCGCTGACATGATGGAAATTGCCCCTTTCACTGATAGTACAGGATTAGGTGAAGCTAGCCGCGACAAAACATTAGCCGCTGGTGCAGAGATTTCTGCATTTTTGATTGAAGAGATGAATAAGTAATAGTTTAAAAAATTAGTTAAATATTACTAATAAAAAAGCCGCTTAAAAGCGGCTTTTTTATTATTCAATGCTTGATTATTCTACAACTGTACAGTCACCTATAAAACCAAACGGACCTACAAGTCCTATTCCTGCAGTTGGAGGTGAAGTACCTTCATCAGAAACATCTGATCCAGACACTGGCAAATTAAAAACAGTATGAGTGAAGCTTTCAGTGCCGGCTACTTTTGAACTGACAATTAAATCGACATCGACCCAATTAGCAAAACTTTGTGCGTAACGGATATCAATAACTGCTTGTCCAAATTCATCTGTAGTTACCTCACCTAAAGCTGCAACAACGTTACCAGGCGTTAATGTACCGCTACCATTAGTATCTTCACCAGCATCTAAAATACCATCAGTGTTAAGATCTTCATTCAAGCATCGAGCAAAATGCCTTGCTTCCCACTGAACAAAATCACCATTTTCATCGAATGCTTTAGCCCAAAAACCTTTATAGTAGGCTTGTGGAACAGCAGAGACAGTAAGTTTTACATTAGCTTGTGGTGTTGAGTCAACATCTGTAACAAATACTGAATATTGCTTGTTATAAGTCGTAATACTTGGTTCTTCAATTTCATTACCTGTACCTATGGCAATGAATAGCTCTCTTTCTGCAACGGTTAAAGTGACTGTGTCTGACAAGCTAGGTAATTCTTGAACCGTTGCTTTAATAGACACTCCATCTTGGGCTGATACAGAGTTTGATGTATAAACCGTGCTAGCACTACCATTGCTATCTGTAACAGCTGTAGCAGGTAAAATAGAGCCTCCATTAGTGTCAGTTAGCGTGAATTCAATAGTTTTTCCTTTGACAAGGTTTCCATTTAGATCTTTAACAATAACAGAGATTGTAGATGTATCACCGTTCGGCGCTATTGAACTAGGAGATGCCTGTGCTGTAATTGTATTAGCTGTTTCTGCAACAAACTCAAATTCTAATTGGTTGTTAAGGCTAATACTGCCGTCTGTTCCTGTAACGGTTACTAAAGCTTTACCTGCATTAGTCGAGGTAATATTAGTAGATACTTTCCCGTTTAACGTTGTCGCAGTAGTTGGATTTACCGTCCCTCTCGTTGAAGTAAAGCTTACGGTAGTACCGTCAGCTATCGGTGCATTAGATTGCATCCAAGTGAGCTCAATCGTCGCACTATTAGTTAACAGTACATCGGGTAAACTACTTACAGCAGGGTCGACAGATTGTTGGCCGTTATTAAAGCTGCTAAACAAAAATGAGTCTGCTTGAACGGTTACATCATGTGAAGTAATAGCACCTGCAGCATTTGCAATTATAGTATTACTTCCTCCCGTGGAGCCAACCACAGAAAAACTTGCCTGACCGGTAATATCAGTAGTAATTGAAGCAGGAATATTTATATCCGCAACACTGCCACTTGCAGTATCAGATAAAGAAAGGTTAACCGTAATGTTTGGAATACCAACACTATCAGAATTTAGCACTTGAATAAAAAAGCTATTCTCGTCGTTTATAGCTAAAGAAGACGAGCCAGTTAAGTTAATTGATGTGCCGGTCACTTGAACATCTACAGTATCCATAACCTGACCTGCTTGTGATGTCACAGTTATGATTCTATTAGCGGGTTCATTATTTGTTTTTAATATTGCTGTCGCTTGGCCATCGTCACCCGTTACAGAGTTAACAACTTCAATTTGCCCTGATGATGCGCTAAATGTCACCGTCACACCTGCAACAAGGTTATTATTATCATCTTTGGCAATAGTTGTTAATGCAACTTCATCACTACCACTTGATGCTATTTGTTGACTACTCGCAAATAAACTAATTTCATTAGCAACAGGTTCGCCTGTTGCGCCACCATCACCGGCACTGTCAAAGGCTACTGGCGATGACTCAATACTATCTACACTTGCAGTAATAATACCTGAACCACTACTTGAACCAGCCAACAAAGTTATAACAGCTACACCACTACTATTAGTACTACTAGTACTAACATCAGTTTCAAAACTTGCTAAGTTAATGTTGTCAATCGAGAAGGTTACAAGTTTGCCAGATAATGGTGTAGTTCCCTGCATAACAGTTGCAGTTAACACAGCAGGAGTAGCTTGAGCCACATCTTTATCAGAAATAACCAATGAAATTGTAATAGCGTCAGGTGTGGTACCATCGCCACCGTCTGGGGTTTCATCAAACCCGCCACTACTGCCTCCACAACCCACTAAACTGAGTAAAGTTGCAAACAGTAAAACAAAACTAAAGCGTTGAAGTAGCGCCATAAAAAGCATCTCCCTGGTAATTTTTATTATCAACTACTGCCATCTTAACTGAATTTTTCTAAAAAGGTCACTGATTACAAAAAAAAACATAATTTCATTGAGTTCAGCAATATAGGCTAATCATTTGATTTCTTTTCTCTGCGGCAACATAATACGATATCGCTTACTAAAACTAGAATAATATGACTGAAAAAAAGCAAGCAAGTTTAACGACGAGAATTGTTACTGGCATGGTTGCAGGTATCCTCGTTGGCACAATTTTACAATGGTTAATGCCCAACGGCACTGACGCTGTAATTCCCTTATACCTATTTGACCTTTCATTACGTGGCTTCTTAGTTGACGGTATATTTGAAGTCGGTGGGCAAATATTCATTTCTAGTTTGCAAATGCTCGTAGTGCCACTAGTTTTCGTTTCTTTGATTTGTGGTACCTGCTCATTAAAAGATACCACTAAGCTTGGACGAATTGGCGGTAAGGCTATTGGCTTATACCTATTAACTACTGCTATCGCGATTAGTTTCGCTATGACTTTAGCGTTGCTTGTTAGCCCTGGCGAAGGGGTTAATATGACGGCAGGAACAACTTTTGCTAGCCGTGAAGCGCCATCACTTGCGCAAGTTATTATTCAAATGTTCCCAAGTAACCCTTTTGCCGCTTTTGCGAAAGGTAATATGTTGCAGGTCATTATCTTCGCATTATTGTTTGGTATAGCAATCGCACTTTCCGGTAAAGCAGGTGAGCGCATCGCTTCATTATTTGAGGATATGAGCGTAGTTATCATGCGCCTTGTTACTATTTTGATGAACATAGCACCTTATGGCGTATTCTGTTTACTAGCAGGTCTGTTTACTGATGTTTCATTAAGCACTTTTGGGAACTTGTTAAAATACTTCTTTGTTGTAGTATTTGCCTTATTATTACATGCCTTTGTTACCTACCCTGTTTTACTGAAATTGTTAACCGGATTAAATCCATTAATATTTTTAAAGAAAATGCGCGATACCGCTATATTTGCTTTCTCAACATCAAGTAGCAACGCAACATTGCCAATTACCCTAGAAACAACAACCAAGAAAATGGGCGTTAAAAACTCCATTGCTTCGTTTACCGTACCGCTTGGCGCTACGATCAATATGGACGGTACGGCAATCATGCAAGGTGTTGCTACAGTATTTATTGCGCAGGTGTTTGCTCAAGACCTAACGTTAACTGATTACTTAATGGTGATACTAACAGCGACACTAGCATCTATCGGAACGGCTGGTGTTCCTGGCGTTGGCTTAATTATGCTAGCAATGGTGTTAGAACAAGTAGGATTACCAGTAGAAGGCATCGCTTTAATTATTGGTGTTGATCGTTTACTAGATATGACACGAACTGCAGTAAACGTTACCGGCGATAGTATGGTAACCGTTGTAGTTGGTAAATCTGAAGACCAATTCGATGAATCGGTATTTAATGATGCAAATGCTGGAAAAAACATTGAAAACATTGACTTTCATCATTTAGATAAAAGCTAAATACTTATTTCAATATTTATGCCGATTTCTTAAATTTTCTTTAGGTTTAAGGAGTCGGATGAAGTTATCGACTGAAAGTACTAAGCAGAAGTTCCATACAAAAAGAGCGCTGATTAGCGCTCTTTTTTATGCAAGTAATTTAATGAAACTATCCTGTAATTAGCGGCTCAAAACCTTTAACTAAATCATCTAATGATTTCATTTGCGCTAAGTATGGCTCAAGTTTATCTAATGGTAATGCACATGGGCCATCACACTTCGCTGTTAATGGATCTGGATGAGACTCAATAAACAAACCGGCGATACCAATTGCCATACCACTTCGCGCTAATTGTGATGCTTGAGCGCGTCGGCCATCAGCAGAGTCTGCACGACCACCAGGTTGTTGTAATGCATGGGTAGCATCAAACATCACAGGTGCGTAGTTTTTCATTTCATCCATCGCTAACATATCAACAATTAAGTTGTTATAGCCAAAGCAGCTGCCACGTTCACAAAGAATAATATCTTCGTTACCCGCTTCACCAAACTTATTGATGATATGACGCATTTCATGAGCAGCAAGAAACTGCGGCTTTTTAACATTGATAATGGCATTAGTTTTTGCCATTGCTACGACAAGATCAGTTTGACGAGCAAGAAACGCCGGTAACTGAATAATGTCAGCAACTTCAGCAACAGGAGCCGCTTGATAAGACTCATGTACATCAGTAATTACGGGAACATTAAAGGTTGATTTTATTTCTTCAAAAATCTTTAAGCCTTCATCTAAGCCAGGACCACGATATGAACTAACAGATGAACGATTTGCTTTATCAAATGACGCCTTAAATACATAAGGAATATTTAATTTTTGTGTCACTTCAACATAATGCTCAGCAATAGTCATTGCTAAGTCACGAGACTCAAGTACATTCATACCGCCAAATAATACAAACGGCTTATCATTTGCGATATCAATATCGCCAAGTGTAATTAATTGCTTTGACATAATATTTTCCAAAATTTATCTTAGGGCTAAATAATTAGCCCTATATTAGTTATTGCTTTAGCTACCGACAATTCTCAATAGTTGTCCACATAACCATGCCATATAAGTACCTAATGCATAACCGAGTACTGCTAACAAAACACCTACTGGCGCAAGTGACGGATGGAATGCTGAAGCAATAACAGGTGCAGATGCCGCACCACCAATATTAGCTTTACTACCAACAGCTAAATAAAACACCGGTGCTTTAATAAACTTACCAACTGCAAATAATAAGATTACGTGTACTGCCATCCAAATTAGACCAATCACCATATATTTAGGTGCTTCTACAATTTGAGAAATATCCATATGCAAGCCAATCGTTGCCACTAAAACATAAAGGAAGCTACTGCCGACTTTTGAAGCACCTACTGATTCTAGGTTTCTTACTTTAGTAAAAGATAATGCCAAGCCAATGCTAGTCACTAAAACAATGATCCAAAATAATTTGCTGTGTAAGCTAAATTTCTTCAGTTCAGGGAAATTGGTTTGAAAGAATGGTACTAAGTAATCAGCTGCCAAATGTGCCATGCCTGCAGCACCTAAACCAACAGCCAATATAAGCATGTAATCTTTTAATTCTGGTGTTTTAGAGTTTGCGCGAGTGTGAGCTTCAACTTTCTCAACTAAGCGGTCAATACTTGAAGTGTCGGCGCCATTTTTAGCGTCAATGCGTTTATGGTTAGCGGCCATATAAAGCAAACCTGCCATCCAAATATTTGCTACTACGATATCAACTGTCACCATGATGGTAAATATTTTACCGTCTGCGCCGTAGATCTCTTTCATAGCAAGCATGTTTGCGCCACCACCAATCCAACTACCAGCAAGTGCAGCCATACCACGCCATACCGCGTCAGGTCCAGAAACACCAATTAATTCAGGCCATACAGCAGAAACAATTAACAAAGCAAGAGGACCGCCAATAATCACGCCGACAGTACCAGTTAAAAACATAATAACGGCTTTACTACCTAAGCCGGCAATCGCTTTAATATCAATACTTAAAGTTAATAAAACTAAACATGCCGGTAGTAAATAGTATTTTGCCACTTCATCAACTTGGCTAACATCAGCACTTACAATACCGAAAGTATTAAGCAAAGAAGGCAACAAGTAACACATTAATAATGCAGGTACATATTTATAAAATGAGCGGCAAGCAGCATTACTGCTATTAGAGGTATAAAATACGAAACCTAAAATCAGCGCTAAAATACCGAGAACGGTCGCGTCGTTAGTAATTAATGGCGCATTCGCCACAACTGTATCTTGCATTACTTATCCTTTTATTGGGTAAAATACCAATTGGTATAGCTTATGACATTGCTTTTTGTCGCGCTTATTTGCTCACGCAAAGTATTAACGTTTATTAGTGCAATATCGTATCTGAAATTGAGATTTTATCTAGTTGTAGTTTTAACAGTTGAGCAGCGGGATCTTTCGGGCATTGCTCAACAAAATATTGATAATCATCGTAAGCGACTTTAAAGCAATCAAGTTGATGCAATAAAAAGCCTCGGTCACGGCGCTCAAACGGGTCATTAGGATTCAATGCTAATAGCATATCAACACACTTCAACGCATTGTCGTAGGCCTGTTCACGAATAAAAGCCGTTTTTAAGCTAGTAATATGCTCAAGCACCAGGCTTTCTGACTTCATTACATCCATTTGTATTTCAAATGGGTCGCCTGAAATCTCACTCATACGAGCATCTAACTCATGCCAATTTAGCGACTCACCAGTTACTGGGTCAAATATAATCGCATAATGCTCATCACAAACAATTCTGATCATCGCTTTTTCAGGCACAAAAACAATGTCTGTTTTACAGTCACAAGCATTAGCGATATGAGCAATCAATATTGCTTTTAATGTTGGCGAAATTAACTTATGGTTAAGCGCTGGTGATAATTGATGTGCGATAGTCGGCCAAACAGGTAAGCGCTTATCAATAAAAAGCTGGTCAACAAACAAGGTATTAATCAGCACTTCTGCTTTTTCAATTGGCTCTTCTACTTTATCTGTTTCTTCTTGGCACAATTTGACTAAGTCATCTAGCTCACTAACACCAGAATCACTTGTGCCAAAAATATATTCTTCTAATAACAAGAAAGTTTGTAATGGCTCATTTTGTTCAGATTTAATTTCTGACAACAACAAATCGTTCATGAATTCTCTTTCAATAGTAAAATTTTATTTTAGTCGCTTACAAGCCAGCTAAAAATACGGTTTCTTTGCTCATTGCGATGCGCACAATCAACATAACCCAGCCTAACGCACCTAAAAACCCAATGATTTGCATGGTACGGTTACGAGCGAGCTTTAATGTGTAATAGCCAGTAAAAATGTAGGCTACAACGGCGAATAGCTTTTCAGCTAACCACAACTGCTCCGCGGGATTAATTGCTAGCTTTATTGATAAAGCTATACCTAACCCCAACAATAATGTGTCGATTATATGTGGAGCAATTTTCAACCATTTCAAGGTTAATTTTTCAGAGTTAACCAAGGTTAAGGCAAAACGAAAAGTAAAAAGTAATATGCTGATTGCAGCAACTGTCATATGTAAGTGTTTAAGCACAGAATTCTCCATTTATTGTTATATTTATTGTGTGTTAACTTTTAATTCTTAATCAATGATAAAACAACCACAGGTGATCCTGTCATTATCGTTGTAATCTTTAAAGGTTTGAATTTTTTTATAGCCGTGTTCAGCCAAAATATTTTGCACCGCAATACTTTGTTCAAAACCGTGTTCAATATACAAATAACCTAGTTGGTTAAAGTAATTTCGCGCATGGCTGACAATAATTTTTATATCCGCTAAACCGCTATCATCAGCAACTAAGGCAGTTTTAGGTTCAAACCTTACATCGCCCTGCGCTAGGTGGTGATCTTGTTCATCGATATAAGGAGGATTGCTAACAATTACATCGTAATGCTTATTTTCGGCAACGGCGCTAAACCAATCACTTTGAAAAATATTAACCTGCGCTAAATTCAAATTACTGGCATTGGTTTTTGCTAGCGCAACAGCATCATGGCTAAAATCTACCGCATCTATTTGCCAAGAGCCCTGCTCTGAAGCTAATGCCAATGCAATTGCACCTGTTCCTGTTCCTAAATCTAAGCAACTCATCCCCTCAGCTGAATGATTATTTAGTACCAGTTCAACTAAAACTTCAGTATCAGGTCGAGGAATTAACGTGGCAGGGGAAACTTGTAAAGGCAATGACCAAAATTCTCGCATTTCAACGATATAAGCAATCGGTTCACCTTGAATACGGCGCAATAACAACTCAACAAATTGTGTTGTTTGCGTTAATGACAATGTTTGCTCAGGCCAAGTCAACAAATAGGTTCTTGGCTTATCAATAACAAAGCAAATGAGTAGCTCAACATCTAATTTAGCACTATCAGAAGTAGCTAATAAACGTTGTTGTCCGTAGGCAATTAATTTCGCAATTGCCATCGATGATAATTGTTCAACCGATAACAATTGCGGTGTAGCTAACTCAGACACTAGTTTTGCTCAGCAAGCTCTGCTAATAAGTCAGCTTGGCTTTCTTGCATTATTGGCTCTAATACCAATTGCAAGCTACCTTCCATAATTTCATTTAAGCGGTAAAGTGTCAGGTTAATACGATGATCACTCATACGCCCTTGTGGGAAATTATAGGTACGAATACGTTCAGAACGGTCACCACTCGCCACTAGATTACGACGAGAAGACTCTTCAGCACTGCGGCGCTTTTCATCTTCAGCTTGTTGTAAACGAGCTTGCAATACTGACATCGCTTGTGCTCTGTTTTTATGCTGAGAACGTTGGTCCTGACATTCAACCACAACACCTGATGGAATATGCGTAATACGAATTGCTGAATCGGTTTTGTTAACGTGCTGTCCACCCGCGCCTGATGCTCGGAAAGTATCAACTTTCAAATCAGCTTTGTTAATTTCAATCGCTTCTGAAGCTGGAATTTCAGGCATTACCACAACAGTACATGCAGAAGTATGAACACGGCCTTGTGATTCGGTTTCAGGTACACGTTGCACACGATGTCCGCCAGACTCGTATTTCATCTGCCCATAAACACCTTCACCGTTCACTTTAACCACAACCTCTTTAAAGCCACCTTGCTCACTTTCATTAGAATTCATTAATTCAATTTTCCAACCTTGCTTTTCAGCATAACGGCTGTACATACGAAATAAATCACCAACAAAAATTGCTGCTTCATCACCACCAGCGCCGGCACGAATCTCTAGAAAACAATTGTTATCGTCTTTTGGATCGCGTGGCAAAAGTAATATTTGCAGCTCGTCGGTCATTTTTTCTACCGCTTTTTTAGCTGCTTTAAACTCTTCTTGCGCCATTTCGCGCATATCAGGATCATCATCCTTGAGCATTTCTTCAGCAGTGGCAAAATCATCTTCGGCTTCTTGATAAGCATGAAAAGCAGAAGTAACCACTTCTAGTTGGGAGAATTCTTTCGATAAGGCCTGAAATTTTTCTTGATTCGAAATAGTTTCCGGATCAGATAGCAAGGCTTGAACTTCTTCAAAGCGCTCGACAAGTATCTCAAGTTTTTGATAAACAGATTTATTCATTAAATGATCTTATATAGTCAATAATTGATGAATTACCCGCACATTATATTCAACTCAGCAGGTAAATAGCAGTAGTTTATTCAAGCTAGAAAAGCATGCGGGCAGTATAAAGAGCTTAGCGTTGAGTTTCAATGTTTGTGAAGGGTGAACAGCAAGAATCGTTAATGGCTTTCAACGCCTAACAGCACTAATAATAACTTAATGGCTATTCTTGATGATCAATATTAAAAATATCACGTAGGTAAACAAGTCTATCTAATTCACCACCTTGAGCAGCAGATTGAATAGCACTAGTTGGTGCATGCATAAACTTATTGGTTAACTTAGTCGCAAGTTCGGCAATCACTGCTTCAGGCTTTTTATTCGCGGCTAATTGCTGCATGGCTTTTTCTATCAGCTGATCTCGGTTATCTAAACACTGCTTACGATAAGAAATTACCGTATCTTGAGTATTCAAACCACGTAACCATGACATAAAGCTCGATGACTGGTCTGAAACAATTTCTTCAGCTAAAACAGCTTCTTTACGACGATTTTCTAAATTCTTAGCAATAATACTTTGCAAGTCATCAACAGTATAAAGAAATACATCTTCTAAATCGGAAACTTGTTCTTCAATATCGCGAGGAACAGCCAAATCTACCATAAACATTGGCCGATGCTTTCTTTTCGTTAATGCTTTTTCCACCATACCTTTACCGATAATAGGTAAGGTACTGCCAGTCGAACTAATAACAATATCAGCATTCGCCATCATTTCAGGAATTTGCGCTAACGTAATAACATCAGCACCAAATTGCTTGGCCATATTTTCCGCACGGCTTAATGTACGGTTAGCCACGGTCATATGACCGACATTATTTTCGTATAGGTGCTTAGCCACCAACTCAATGGTTTCACCAGCACCAACAAGTAGTACACGGGCTTTATCTAGGCTAGCAAAAATATGCTTGGCTAAGTTTACTGCAGCAAAAGCAACAGAAACGGCACTTGCGCCAATTTCAGTGTCAGTACGAACTTGTTTAGCAACACCAAAAGTGCGCTGAAAAAGTCGGTCCATGACCAATTCCATAGAACCCGCTGCTTTAGCTTGGTTATAGGCTTGTTTCATTTGCCCTAAAATTTGCGGTTCACCTAGTACTAAAGAATCTAAACCGCAGGCAACACGCATCATATGATTAACAGCATGTTGGTCTTGGTGCCAATATAAGCTTGGAGTAATAGTAGAGGCGGGAACATTATGGTGCTGCTCTAACCAACGAACAATACGTTCTTGCGTTAAAGCATATTCACCATCTTGCACCAAATACAGTTCAGTTCGATTACAGGTAGACAAAATCGCGGCTTCTTTACAATCAACTGAATTAACCAGTTCTTGCAAAGCTATGCTCAGATTGTCAGGGTTAAATGATATTCTTTCCCTAACAGCAACTGGCGCGGTTTTGTGATTGATACCTACTGCAACTATCGACATATGAATATATTGGGTCCAAAAAAATTTCAATGGCAGGCAAATTCTGCTGCGAATGATGAGTCATCTTAAAGCTAATTATAAGCTAGCAATGACTGATTGACTCTATTATCAGCCAGATAATGAAAAAAACCTATGATCTGCGACAAAAAATCGCGATAATTTTACGAAAGATCACATTAAATTGAAAGCTCGTAAATAACGATTACTCATATGCTTTCGTTATTTATTGTTATTTGAAGAACGTTTCAATAATGTTTTATGAGTATTTTGAGACAATTAAAAACTAACGTTAGGTAAACGCTAACGTAATAAAGCTAATCAAACGTGCCATGTGTAACGCGAGTCAGTAAAGGAATAACATGTATAGCAAGCAACTTTTCATTCTATTTTGTATAAGCATACTAACGGCTTGTAGCAGCATTAATGATGTTCCTGTGGCAAATAATCAAGTAAACCAAGATGTTGACACGCGGAATAAGCAACTTTCTCAGCTTAATAGTTGGACTATTACAGGAAAAATAGCCTTTATTAACAGTAAGGAACGCCAAAGTGCCACTTTGCATTGGCAAAAAGATCAAGCAGCAGAAAGTGAAGCATTAAACCTTTCTACCTTATTTGGTATTAAGGTATTAGCACTTAAGCGTGAGAAAAGTAACTTTACGCTAGAAGTTGATGGTCAGACCTACCAAACTCAAGATTTAGATAATTTGATTTATAATTTAACTGGTTTAAATTTACCAACTCGTGCAATGAATAGCTGGTTAAAAGGTCTCGCTTATTTACCGTCAGATAAAATTAAATATCATGAAAAAACACAATTACCAGAATCATTAACCAGTCATTACAACAATAAAGCATGGCAAATTAGTTACAGTAAATACCATCATATAGGCCCTTTTCAACTGGCAAAACAATTAACCATTCTCCAAGACGATTTACGCATTAAAATTGTTATCCATGCTTGGAAAATTTAACGAGGTAGTCGTGAACAATCAAATATTCCATTCATTCCCTGCGCCAGCAAAACTAAATTTATTTTTACATATAGTTGGTCAGTTAGATAACGGCTATCACCAGTTAGAAACCGTTTTTCAGTTTTTAGACCACAGTGATACTTTGCACATTAGAGCAACAAATAACAATAAAGACACTCATAAAAATAAAAGTGCCATCACATTATTAACGCCTATTCCTGGTGTCAATAATAGTGACAACCTCATCGTTAAAGCGGCATTATTATTACAAGAACACACCCAATGTCAGCAAGGCGCTGAAATTAAACTGGATAAAATATTACCTATGGGCGGCGGCTTAGGCGGTGGCTCTTCAAATGCCGCTACAGTATTGCTAGCACTAAATGCAATTTGGAATACGCAACTATCAATTGAAGAACTTGCCAACCTTGGCGTTAAACTTGGCGCAGACGTACCAATATTTGTCCACGGTTATGCTGCTTTTGCGCAAGGCATAGGTGAGCAATTAACGCCAGCATCACCAAAAATATACTGGTATTTAGTTTCAAAGCCAGATTGCAGTATTTCAACTCAAAGTGTTTTTACCGCTGAAGATCTAACCAGAGATACAGCCACTATACGATACAGCGATGCCGACATCGAAAATTACCATAATGATTGCCAAACTTGGGTAATAAAACACTACCCTGAGGTTGCCAAGCTACTGGGTTGGTTGATAGAATACGCGCCGTCTCAGATGACAGGAACGGGAGCATGTATTTTCTCGCGATTTGATTCAGAAAAAGAGGCGCTTAACGTGCAATCTCAATTACCACGCGGTATTGAATCGTTCGTTGCTAAAGGCTTAAATCAATCGCCCGTGCATAGCGCGATTGCGGCGATTGAAAAAATTAAGCTAGGGTGAGTTTTCATCTAATTGCCAAGTAAAACTGGCAAAACCAAAATAATTTGCTGATATTTAACACACCGTTCAATTTCAGTATTGTAATGTAAATGTCAAAAGTTTCTGAGGAACTGACCGTGCCTGACATGAAAATTTTTGCGGGTAACGCCACCCCTGAACTGGCCAAACAAATTGCTAACCGTCTATATATTACTTTAGGCGAGGCTAAGATTGGTAGTTTTAGTGATGGTGAAATTAGTGTAGAAATCACTGAAAACGTGCGTGGAGCGGATGTTTTTATCATTCAATCTACTTGTGCGCCAACCAATGATAACTTAATGGAACTAATCGTGATGATTGATGCGCTACGTCGTGCATCAGCAGGCCGTATTACTGCCGTTATGCCTTACTTTGGTTACGCTCGTCAAGATCGCCGCGTTCGCAGTGCTCGTGTACCAATTACAGCAAAAGTTGTTGCTGACTTCCTATCAAGTGTTGGAGTTGACCGCGTATTAACGGTTGATTTACATGCAGAACAAATTCAAGGCTTCTTCGACGTTCCTGTCGACAATGTTTTCGGAACACCTATCTTATTAGAAGATATGTTAGACAGAAATATTGAGAACCCTGTTGTTGTATCTCCTGATATTGGTGGTGTTGTACGTGCTCGTGCAGTAGCAAAATTATTAGATGATGCTGATTTAGCCATTATCGATAAACGTCGTCCAAAAGCTAACGTTGCACAAGTTATGCACATTATTGGTGATGTTAAAGGCCGTGATTGTTTCATCGTTGATGACATGATTGATACTGGTGGCACATTAGCAAAAGCAGCTGAAGCGCTTAAAGAACATGGTGCAAAACGCGTATTTGCTTATGCAACTCACCCGGTACTTTCAGGTAATGCAGCTGAAAACTTAAAAAATTCTGTTATTGATGAAGTTGTTGTTACTGATTCAATTCCATTATCAAAAGAAATTAAAGCGCTAGGCAATGTTCGTCAACTTACCTTAAGTGGTATGTTGTCAGAAGCAATTCGCCGTGTTTGTAACGAAGAGTCTATCTCTGCGATGTTTGATGCTTAATCAAATGTAGTAAATTCGTGAACAGCGCAAAAAAAGCACCTTAGGGTGCTTTTTTAATATCAAAAATTGGTTGAAAATAATAAGCCTTATATCACTTCTGTTATTTCAGCGACCATATTTTTATTATGCTGTTTTATCAGTTGCATCAACTCGGGTTTACATGAACCGCAATTAGTACCGCACTTTAACTTCTTTCCCAATGCTTCAATAGTATTAGTACCTGTTTTAATTTCGTCAACAATGCTATTTTCAGCAACATTAAAACAGGAACAAACTTGCTTCCCAAGACTAAACTCACTACTCGCTTGACCAAGTAATAGCGCCTGAATATCGCTAAACTCCAATGTTTCTTTAGCAAATAAATGTTGTGTCCAGGTACTTTCTGTTTCAGGCCATTTACCGCCAACACTGCAGGAAAGTAGCAACTTTTTATTTGTCATCAGAACGATGTAGCATGTTGAATCATCACCAAAACTCAACCATTCAACATTGCTTGACTGCTTAATAGCTTGGTTGCTTTCAACAAGTTGTTGGCACCAATGTAAAACATTCGCAATTGCGACTTCATTTGCCACACTTAACTGTAAGCCATATTCATTGTTATTTTTCAGCCAAAAGCCAGTACTTTTCAAAGACAAATCAAGCTTGATATTGTTTAACAACACCTCACTGATATGACATTCAATGAACTGAGTAAATTGTGTTTTCTGAATAGCCACCGGCACTTGCTTACATTCCGGCTGCCCTGAGGCTTTGTCAACAATACTTGGATACAAACGACTAACATTGGCCGCAGAGGCAAACTGCTGATTCCAATGAATCGGCATAAAGCACTGCAGCTTGCGAAGTCCATTATCAAGCTTTACTTGCACTAAAACGGGCTCAGAACCAGAACACGCTGAGGTAATCGCGACAATATCATTTTCTAGAATATCAAGAGCAGCCAGTTCAACTGCATTAATATAAAGGTAAGGCTTAGTGGTGTGTTGAGTTAATTCAGCTGCCAAACTTGTTCGTGTCATACTGTGCCAATGGTCGCGTAACCTTCCGCTATTTAAGTTAAAAGGGAATGCTTTTGTTGGCGCTAATTTTGCCAATTGCGGTTCCACAGCAAACATTTTCGCTTTTTTATTTTCAGTTGAAAATTCACCATTTTCAAATACACGCGAACAGCCATTGGGGTTTTGTTGGTTAATAGGCCATTGCATTGGCTTAAGGTTGTCATACGCTTTCGTTGATAAATTTGCCAAAGCCGAAATATCGAATAGCCGATTTCCCGGCTGATTACTCCCTGTTAAGCCTGCAAACTCTGTAAATACGTCACTAACATGCCGATATTCAAAACCACTAAAACCCATGGCACTGGCAACATCAGCAATAATTTGCCAATCGTGACGGGCTTCACCATACGCAGGCTGCACCGATCGTTGACGAGAAATACAACGTTCAGAATTAGTCACAGTGCCATTTTTTTCCAACCAAGGCGTTGCCGGTAACTTAATATTAGCAAAGGCAAGTGTATCGTTATTTGCTACACAGTCAGACACTACAACGAGTGAGCAGTTAGTTAACGCTCGCTTTATTTTATCACGGTCAGGCAAACTCACTAACGGATTAGTCGCCATGATCCATACGGCTTTAATTTCCCCACGTTCAATGGCGTCAAACATCGCGACAGCGCTTTTGCCTGCAGTTGTTACCATAGTAGGTGATTGCCAATAGGTTTGAACGTAATCGCGGTGTTCTGCATTTTCAATATCAAGATGAGCGGTTAGTTGATTCGCTAAACCACCAACTTCTCGCCCGCCCATAGCATTCGGTTGTCCAGTAATAGAGAAAGGACCACAGCCTTGCTTGGCTATTTTACCACTCGCTAAGTGGCAATTAATAATACTTTGGCATTTATCAACGCCAGAGCTCGACTGATTAACACCCATTGAATACAGTGTGATGGCAGAACTACTTTGAGAAAATAATCTGTACACTTGCACCAGTTGACTGAGTTTAATATCACAGTATGCCGCCACACGTTCAATCGGCCATAGCTTAGCCACGTTTAATGCGTCATCAATGCCTTCGGTGTGCTGTGCTATATAGTTTTCGTCAAGTCCGCCGTATAACGAAAGATAATTTAACAAACCATTAAAAAATGCCGCATCTGTTCCGGGCTTTATGGCAAGATGATAATCAACAGATTCAGTGGTTGCCGTTGCTCTAGGGTCAATAGCCACCACCTTCATATTAGGATTAACTTGTCTGGCTCTTTCTATACGTTGAAATAAAACCGGATGCGTCCATGCCGCATTTGAACCTGTGATCAATAACAACTGCGTTGTTTCTAGATCGCGATAATTGCACGGCACCACATCTTCGCCAAAGCTACGCTTATAAGCTGCTACAGCAGACGACATACAAAGCCTTGAATTGGTATCAATATTACCTGAGCCAATATAGCCCTTCATTAACTTATTGGCGAGATAATAATCTTCTGTTAGCAATTGCCCTGAGACATAAAATGCCACTGAATTTTTACCATATTTTTTAATGGTATCAGCAAAGCCATTGGCAACTTTTTCGATTGCATCAGGCCATGACACACTTTCACCGTTAACTTCTGGCGCAAGTAAACGCCCGCTTACATCAAGCGTATTAATTAAGTTACTACCTTTCACACAAAGACGACCAAAATTTGCCGGATGATCAGCACTTGCGGTTAACTTGCTGGCTTTATCTCCATGCTTTGTAATATCGACCCCACAGCCAACACCACAATAAGCACAGGTACTTTCGACAATTTGCTCAGATTGCACAACATTCCCCTTTGACCCATTGCATATATGCAAAATGGCCTATTTTATGAATTCAGTCTTACGAATTAGGTCGATGAACGACCTAATTAACAATCTCAATGGAAGCATCCTATCTAGTGCTAAACCAGTAATTGCACTTGCTGATCAACAATGCGCACTGGATAATTTTTTACCTTAGCGTCTTCTTGTAAGCACTGTCCTGTTCGTAACGAAAAGTGTTGCTTGTATAACGGCGAAGCAACCACGATATCGTCACCAATATTGCCAACAATGCCACGATACAACACATTAGCTTGACCAATAGGGTCATAGTTGCCAATGGCATAAACTTGCTGCTCGGTATTGGGCAAGTGGAAAATGGCGACTTGCTCACTGTCATTTAAGGTGCTGTTAGTTTGTTCTAGTAAGGCACACACGCCAGCATTCGATACTAAATCGTCTAACTGACAAATCGTTTGCCATTTTTGGCTACTTTCTGAATTTAACGACATGGCTTGCTCCTTAGGCAGGTTCAACAATTTTAGCGCTTTGCGCTGATGATTTTTCAAGCGACGTTTTTGGTTCATTATCGCTAACTTGAACTGGAATACGCTCATGTGGGTATGCTGGACGAATTTGCTGACGCTCTTCGACAAACACTATATTTGAATCAGCTTTGTCTGAGTTGACAAATGGCTTAAAGCGCTTCAATGCTTCAGGGTCAGCAAGGGTTGTTTTCCATTCACATTGATAAGTACCGACAATACTCTGCATTTGCTTTTCAAGTTCCGTCGATATTTGTAAACTATCTTCTATAACAACGCTTTGTAGATAACTTAAACCACCTGCTAAGTTATCCATCCACACTGACGTACGTTGTAATCTATCACCGGTATTAACATAGAACATCAATACTCTATCGATATACTTAACCAGTGTTTCATCGTCTAAATCAGTGGCAAATAAATCCCCATGGCGTGGCTTCATGCCGCCATTACCACAAACATAAAGGTTCCAGCCTTTATCTGTGGCGATAATGCCAATATCTTTACTTTGCGCTTCAGCACACTCGCGTGTACAACCTGATACCGCAAACTTGATTTTGTGCGGCGCACGCAAGCCCTTGTAGCGATTCTCTAACAGTATTGCCATACTTATGCTGTCTTGTACCCCATATCGACACCAACTAGAGCCAACACAAGATTTTACTGTTCTTAATGACTTACCGTAGGCATGGCCAGTTTCAAAACCTGCCTCTACCAGTTCTTGCCAAATTAATGGCAATTGCTCAACACGAGCACCAAATAAGTCAACCCGTTGGCCACCGGTGATTTTGGTATATAAGTTGTATTTTTTTGCAACTTCACCCAACACTATCAGTTTGTCGGGGGTAATTTCGCCAGCAGCAATACGAGGTACAACGGAATAAGTGCCGTCTTTTTGCATATTGGCAAGGAAGGTATCATTGGTATCTTGTAGGCCGACATGGGATTTTTCTAAAATGTAATCATTCCATACTGAAGCTAGTATAGAGGCCGTTAGCGGCTTACAGACTTCACACCCTAAACCTTGGCCATGTGAAGATAGCAATTGTTCAAAGGTGGTAATTTTTTCCACTTTCACAATATCAAAAAGCTCTCTGCGTGAATAAGCAAAGTGCTCACAAATATCTTTTTTAACTTCTACGCCACGTTGCTCTAATATGCTATCGGTAACATTTTTAACCAGCGCTGTACAACCACCACAACCAGAGCTAGCTTTAGTGCAGCTTTTAACATCACCCACAGTACACGCGCCGTTATCAATAGCGCTAACAATGTCGCCTTTAGTTACATTATGACAAGAACAAATAGTGGCACTATCAGGTAAGGCATCAACACCTAATGCGGGTTTATCAGCTGCCATTGGGAGAATAAGCGCTTCTGGCGATTCAGGTAACTCAATACCATTAAGCATATATTGTAAAAGTGTGTCGTATTCACTGGTATCGCCAATAAGTACCGCGCCTAATAGCTGAGTTTTATCGGCATTAATCACTATTTTCTTATAAACGCCATTTGGCTGATTTTCATAGGTGTAGCAAAGAGAGCCTGCAGCTTTTGCATGAGCGTCACCAATTGAGCCAACCTCAACGCCCATCAATTTCAACTTGGTACTCATATCAGCACCAGTGAATTCTGCACTTTGTCCTAGAATATGTTCTGCGGCGACTTTTGCCATGGCATACCCAGGAGCAACTAAGCCAAATATAAAGTTATTCCACAACGCACATTCACCAATCGCATAAATATTTTTCGTTGACGTTTGGCATTGGTTATCAATAACAATTCCACCGCGCTCGCCAACCGCTAAGTCAAAGCTACGTGCTAAATTGTCATACGGGCGAATACCTGCTGAAAATAAGATCAAATCAGTTTCTAATTCACTGCCATCACTAAAGCACAATTTATAACGACTTTGCTCGCCTGCGATAATTTCGCTGGTTGCTTTTGAGGTATGAACTTCAACACCAAGCTGGTTAATTTTATCTTTTAATAAACGCCCACCACCGGCATCAACTTGTACGCCCATTAACTGAGGCGCGAATTCAACCACATGCGTTTTCAAACCTAGCTGTTTTAATGCATTAGCGGCTTCTAAGCCCAATAAACCACCACCAATAACAACACCAACTTTGCTAACTTTAGCACTGGCATTAATGGCTTCTAAATCATCAATAGTGCGGTAAACCAAGCAGTGCTCTTGATCTTTGCCTGGAATGGGTGGAACAAACGGATAAGAGCCAGTTGCTAACACTAGCTTGTCGTAGTCATAGCGCTGCCCTTGCTCGGTTTCTACAAATTTTTCGTCTTTATCGATATGGCTAACTTTGGCATCAACGGCAAAATTAATTTGCCAATTTTGGTAGGTTTCTTCATCTGTCATGGCTAAATCGGCCGCAGACTTACCTGCGAAGTATTCAGAGAGGTGCACACGGTCGTAAGCAAGTCGAGATTCAGCTGAGAGTACGGTTATTTCAATCACTTGCTCTTTTTTACTGAGTTCAACAAGTTGTTCAACAAAGTGATGGCCAACCATGCCATTTCCGATCACTACAACTTTTGTTTTTCTGACTACCTGACTATCCATCTTCATACACCTACTTATCATTACTTATGTCGAACCAAAGAAAAGCGGCAAACTAAACAACCCAACACTAAAATTTGGCGCTATGTTATTGAGTTTAAATTCACTTAACTTTACTTATCGATAGTAATTGCAAAGCCAATGCCAGTTAAATTTCATCAATATAAACAATAAGTAAGGATAATCCACCAACTAAAAAATAAAGTTATGCACTAGCATGATGATGCAGGCGCACCAGTGCTGTGCAGTTAACATTAACGATTAAAGTGAAGTTTATAAGGGCTGTAAAAGTTAAGAGAAAGTACGGGTACTAAAAAGCAAGCGATACTAATAATGCAATAAACAAGGCAAACGCTAGCATTTGCCAAAACTGCACGGGGTAACGCTTTATTAAAGGTAGGTTTTGATATTCTTGTAGTACATCAACACTTGGTTTATTTAAGTCAGCTAGAAACTCTGAAAAAGCTTGGTAACGTGCTTTGGGATCAGCTTGCACAGATTTCTGTAGCGCTAAATCTAGCCATAGTGGTAAGTCAGGACGATAGTCTTTAATACTATGATATCGCCAAAATGGATAATCTTTCGCTTTTTCATGACTAGACGCCATCGGTTTATATGGCAAAGCCCCCGATAACATTTCATAGCAAACCACGCCTAATGAAAATAAATCGCTTTGGTGATCAGCATGCATAGTCAATAGCGTTTCTGGGGCAATATAATTCAATGTGCCCTGCGGCACTGTTTCGGGCAAAGTATTACTCGCCTCATCTTGAGCCGCAATCAACACAGTGCCGTAATCAATTAAGGTTATTTTCCCTGATCCGTTAATCATAATATTGTCAGGCTTTAAATCTCGATGCACTAAATCAAGGCGCTGGAATGCCCTTAGCGCACTGATTATTTGACCAACAATATCTCGCACCTGCGCAATACTAGGGCATGGATTATCATGCATCCATTCACTTAATGGCTGGCCATCAATAAATTGACAAACATGATACAAAGACTTACTGCGTTGCTGCTTAGCAATGACCTGCATCACATTACGATGTTTTATCCGTTCGCCTACCCAACCCTCCCGAAGAAAGCCCTGAAGATAAATAGCATCATCAATAAAATTTACTGAGGGTACTTTTAGCACCAGAGGATCTTCATAGTCAGCATGTTCAACTAAATACAAATGCGAGCGTACACTGGCGTGTAATATTTTTTTCACTTGGTAGCCATCAAGCTTCTGCCCTACCTGTAAGGCTGGCGGTATTACTTGTGTTAATAAGTCTTGCTGAATTTCAGCTAACTCGCGCTTCGGCGTTGATTGAATATAAACTAATACACAGCTGAGATTATCTTGGCTACCTGCAGCAATTGCTTGTGCGATAATTTCTGAGCTTGTTTGTTCAAGCATGTCTTTATTTGGCTGCTTAGGAATAGTAGATAATAAGCTAGCTAGTTGCTGATTAGATAAATGTTCATGCACACCATCACTAGTAAGGACAAAAACATCACCAACGTCGACAGCCAGCTGATATTGGTCAACTTTTAAATGACTGTCAGCGCCTAAAGCTCGCGTCAGCACACTTGAGCTAAGACCATGTTTTTGATTGTGATCTCTGGTGATACTTTCGAACATGCCAGCGCTTATATCATCATGGCGATATTTGCCAATACGCGTGTCACCAACATGAAAAATATATCCACGACATGACTTAACAATTAGCGCAGTAAATGTGGTCAGCCATTGAACACTATGTTGATGAACATTAGCTTGGTTTTGTCGGAAATTCTGACTGTTACTTTCACCTTGCCGTCCAAAGTCACTTGCTCTTTCACCCTGAGAAAATAGCCACTGGTTTAAACTTTTTAGTACTTTAGCGGCAGATTTATCTGTTGACCATGATTCTGCAGTCGCGTAGTAAGATTGGATAAATTGTGTTACTGACATTTGTGATGCTTGAGCTGCATGGCTAGCACTTGAAACGCCATCAGCAATAGCAATAGCGATACCTTTTGACTCTCTCTCGGCCGCACTAGGTTGCAATGCCGCAAAAGCATCTTGGTTTTCAGCTTTTTTACCTGCTTTAGATGCGCCGCCAATGACAACTTCTAAAATAGCTTTACCTAGAGGTTGCGCAGCACTGATTTTCGCTGCGCTTTTTACTATCTCATCTTGGTTATTTACTTTATTTGCAATCATAATCTTAACTGACGCTTATTAGCTCTACGGTGCCATCTTCATGAACTTCGGCGATACTACCTTTAGGCTCTTCCATAAATAATAAGGCGACAAATCCTATTACTGCTGTTACGGCAATAACTAGAAAAAATTGGCTATAAGGAACAAAGGTTAATACAGTTAAATATACAACCGCGCCAACGTTACCGTAAGCGCCTGTCATGCCTGCAATTTGCCCCGTTAGACTACGTTTAATTAACGGTACGGCTGCAAAAACTGCACCTTCACCGGCTTGAACAAAGAAAGAACATAGCATTGCTGTTACTACGGCTAAGGCCAGCGGCCAAGACGCAGAAATCAGCGACATGGCAAAATAACCAACCGCCAAGCCTGCAGTTAATATTAACAGTGTTTTCTTACGGCCAAATTTATCACTTAACCAACCACCGCCTGGACGCGACATTAAATTCATAAAGGCGTAAGTTGACGCCAACATTGCCGCGAACACCATATCTAAAGCAAAGGTTTCTGCGAAGAAAAGTGGTAACATAGAAATCACCGCAAGCTCTGAGCCAAAGGTGGCAAAATATAACACGTTCAATACCGCCACTTGCTTAAATTTATATTGTTGTGCTGCCGGAATGGTAGTTTGAAAAACTTTAATATTTACTTTATAGGTTTGTATTAACTCAGCAATAAACAATAAACATAACCCTAAATAGACTAAAATAGTACTTTGCGCTGAAAGTAAACTGACACCATTTGGCGATAACTTCCATGTTAATAAAGCTAGCGCACCATACATAGGCAATTTCATTAAGATCAATAAAAAGAAGTCCTTTTTACTGGTGACTAACATCGCGCCGCTGCTTCTAGGTTTAAAGTAAGTTGATCCTTGTGGCGTATCGGTGACATTAAAATACCAAATAACACTAAAAACTAAACTCAGTATTCCCGTTATCGCCACCGCATACCGCCAGCCATCTTCACCGCCAAAAAACAAAGCTAAACTAGGCAGTAACATAGCAGCCGCAGCAGAACCAAAATTGCCCCAGCCACCATATATTCCCTCAGCCGTTCCTAATTCATTTGCGGGGAACCATTCACTCACCATACGAATACCAATAACAAAGCCGGCACCGATAAAGCCTAGTAAAAATCGAGACAATGCCGCTTGTTCAAAACTTGAAGCAACAGCAAACATAAAACAAGGAATACTACATATGGCTAACAACAAGGCATAAACCAAACGTGGGCCGTATCTATCAGTTAACATGCCAATAATTACCCTTGCAGGTATGGTGAGGGCAACATTTAATAACAATAAAGTTTTTATTTCCGAACTTGATAAGCCAAGGCTGTCGGCAATAACGGAGAGTAATGGTGCATGGTTAAACCAGACGGCAAAGGTAATAAAGAACGCCATCCAACTTAAATGTAATACTTTCATTTTACCGACAAATGAAAAAATTTTAATCCCAGCTTGCTCTGCCATGCAGTTTATCCTTAAGAAAATTTAATAGTTCAGCACTCTACTCAGCAAGCTTAATACCACTGTAAAAAGCCTAATAAATTATCAAATAAAATCAATACTATAAAAGATAAAATATAGTTTAAAAGAACATAACTTGGAAAATAAGTCACCTTAACAGTGCTTATTGCACATTTGAGGTGCAGCCTAGAAATATAAAACACTAACTTAATTAAATGGTATATCGGTTCACTGAACAAATAAAAACCAAATTTTGATACGAATTTAGCGATAAATATTGGATCTCGACCTACTGGAGTGTTATTATGCCGCGCCTTTTTTAACTTAATATAGGTTTATTTTATTCCTGTATTGTTCGGTTAACTGAGGAACAGGTTGTTTTTGGTCGCAAAAAACAACGACTTTTAATTATTACTATAATGGATATTAACCATGATTGATTTATTTACACTGGAAGCTGAAGTACGTACAGATTTAGGGAAAGGTGCGAGCCGCCGCCTACGTCACGCGAACAAAGTTCCAGCAATTTTATACGGTGAAGGCCAAGAGCCTGTTTCTTTAACACTTGAGCACAAAAATGTTTTCCGTGCACAACAAGAAGAAGCATTTTACTCTCACGTTTTAACTATCAACATTGACGGCAAGCCTGTTGAGTGTCTTTTAAAAGACATGCAACGTCACCCGTTCAAGCAAGTTGTAATGCACTTAGATTTCTTACGTGTTGACGCTACACACCCTGTACACGTTAATGCTCCAGTTCACTTCATTAATGAAGAAGCTGCAGAGAAGAAAGGTGGCAAAATGGCTCACCACGTGAATGAAATCGCAGTAACTTGTTTACCTGCTGACATTCCTGAGTTCATCGAAGTTGACGTTGCAAACTTAGAAGTTGGTCAAACGTTACATTTATCAGACGTTGCTTTACCAAAAGGCGTAACATCTGACGAGCTAGCTAAAGGCGAAAGCCATGACCAAGCTGTTGCTTCACTAAATGCACCTAAAGGCGCAAGTGATGACAGCGAAGAAGAAGCAGCGACAGAAGAAGCTTCAGCTGAGTAATTTTTAACTTACTCCTGATGATAAAGCTTAAAGGACTTGTTTTACGACATGCCCTTTAAGCTTTTTAGTTTTAAATGACCTTGAATTTATCGACCTTAACAAGAGTAAACTATTAGATGACGATTCAATTAGTAGTCGGCTTAGGCAATCCAGGTTCTGAATACAGTAAAACACGTCATAATGCTGGTGATTGGTTTGTCCAAGAACTTGCATCACGTTACAACATTTCCTTAAAGCCAGAAAAAAAATACTCAGGTCTCTACGGTAAAGGATTAATTGCAGGACAATTAGTTCATCTTCTTATACCAACCACTTTTATGAATTGTAGTGGTAAAGCCGTAGCACCATTAGCCAATTTTTTTCGTATCCCCGTTGAAAACATTTTAGTTGCTCACGATGAGCTAGATATGTTGCCTGGCGTTTGTAAGATCAAACAAGGTGGCGGACACGGTGGTCACAATGGTTTACGCGACATCATTTCGTGTATGGCAAATAACAAAGAATTTTATCGGTTACGCATTGGTATTGACCATCCAGGTCACCGCGATCGCGTTACTGCGCATGTACTTGGAAAAGCACCTGCCAACGAACAAAACTTAATTGACCAAGCAATAGACGAAGCTGCGCGCTGTTTTGAAATTTGGCAAAAAGACGATATTAAAAAAGCTCAAAATCGTCTACATTCTTTTAAAGCGCAATAATAAATATTGCGACAACATTATAGGTAAACATCATGGGATTTAAATGTGGTATTGTTGGCTTGCCCAACGTCGGGAAATCAACACTTTTCAACGCACTTACTAAAGCGGGCATTGAAGCTGCTAACTTTCCATTTTGTACAATTGAACCTAATACTGGTGTAGTACCGGTACCAGATCCTCGCTTAGATGCATTAGAGAAAATTGTAAACCCTGAACGCGTTCTAGCAACAACAATGGAATTTGTTGATATTGCTGGTTTAGTTGCTGGTGCATCTAAAGGTGAAGGCTTAGGTAATAAATTTCTAGCTAACATTCGTGAAACGGATGCCATTGGCCATGTAGTTCGTTGTTTCGATAATGAAAATATTATTCATGTTTCTAATCAAGTAAGCCCTGCTGATGATATCGATGTTATCAACACTGAATTAGCACTATCTGATATGGATACTGCTGAACGCGCTATTTTCCGTTTAGCGAAAAAAGCTAAAGGCGGAGATAAAGACGCTAAATTTGAAATGCCAGTATTAGAAAAAATACTAAAGCATGTTGAAGATGGTCATATGGTTCGTTCTTTAGAATTAACTAAAGAAGAGAAAGCCGCGGTTGCCTACTTAAACTTTTTAACGATTAAGCCAACGATGTACATCGCTAACGTTAACGATGATGGCTTTGAAAATAACCCTTACCTTGATGCGGTACAAAAAATAGCTGACGCTGAAGGGGCTATTGTTGTTGCCGTTTGTGCTGAAATTGAAAGCGAGTTATCTGAAATGGATGACGAAGACCGCGTAGAGTTTATGGCCGACCTTGGCTTGGAAGAACCTGGTCTAAACCGTGTTATAAACGCTGGCTACTCTTTACTGCATTTACAAACCTACTTTACTGCAGGTGTTAAAGAAGTCAGAGCATGGACAGTGAAGCAAAATGCTACCGCCCCACAAGCAGCCGGTGTCATTCACACTGACTTTGAAAAAGGCTTTATTCGCGCTGAAGTAGTCGCTTATGATGACTTTATCGAGTTTAATGGTGAGTCTGGCGCTAAAGAAGCAGGCAAGTGGCGTTTAGAGGGTAAAGAATACCGTGTGAAAGATGGTGACGTTGTACATTTTAGATTTAACGTTTAGCGTTTTATCATTAATAGTAAAAGTAAGAGAGCTCAGGCTCTCTTTTTTTATGGTAAGAACCCCCTTCTACTAATAACGACAACTCCAACCAGTCCTTAAAACTTAAACAAAGCTATATTATCAAAGAGTACTACATTAATATGAACGAGCAGTTTATTTGAATACACCTGCTGTTTGCTAACAATACTGGCAAACTTCAGCATTGGGATTAAACTTGCTATTACAATAATATAAATATTTAGGAATACTATGAAAACTACCCTTATTACATCTCTTGTTCTTGCTACTGCATTATCATACGCTCCACAAAGCTTAGCTTATGAAGACAGCCTGTCTTTACGCATTTGTGAGTACGTTTCAATTAATGACAAAAAACGTTTACGTAAATATTTAAAATCAAGCAAACTCAAAATACGCTCTATTTTTGACAATGTTGAATGTAATGGTAAAAACATTCTTGTTTTCGCTGCATCTTCTAATGCTCTTGATGTAGGTGAATACGTAATTGGTAAGTTACCCGTAAAAACGGTATCAGAAAATTTAGCAGCTGTAACAGAACATTCTGCACATTTAACTAAAGTGGCTAACAAACGAATTAAATAGCATTAGTTAATTATTAATATCAAATCGGTAGATTTAGGTTTTTTATTATTTTCTTCTACCTTTTTGATAGCTTATTCGGCTTTTTTGCGCAGATATACGGCAAATTGCACAGTGATTAAGCAAACAGTAAAAAAGTATCATTTTTTTAATAAAAAACGGTTGACGTAAGGCAATGAGATTTGCATAATACGCGCCACTTGCTGAGAGGCAAGAAGGAAAGAAAGAAAGGCTACATAGCTCAGCTGGTTAGAGCACATCACTCATAATGATGGGGTCCCAGGTTCAAATCCCGGTGTAGCCACCACTTCTCTTCTAAGTAAAAATTGAAATGCGGGTTTGGCGGAATTGGTAGACGCGCTGGATTTAGGTTCCAGTATCGCAAGATGTGAGAG
>OJFV01000028.1_pt1 | contig 135453 bp, 127 predicted proteins | sample 1594391 | NCBI WGS metagenome assembly OJFV01 (sample SAMN05416856, study PRJEB24817) | seawater metagenome | isolation source: Sea water | place: Canada:Atlantic | collected 2013-11 | reverse complement strand
AATCCAATCCAATCCAATCCAATCCAATCCAATCCAATCCAATCCAATCCAATCCTTTAAGTTATTTATTTTTCTCAAACTTAGCAAATAATTGAAAATATATTATGTCAATAAATCATTGAAAAATTATGGAATTTATTTGTCGTTATACATATATGTATAATAACCCATTGATTTATATGTAAAAAATACTTGATATCGAGTTGTTTTCAATGCTAAGTTAATTAAAGCCAAGCAGTTGCCTTGGTGATTATTAACTTTAGAGGTAAGTATGAATATAGGTTTTAATGATTTAGATCGATCAAGTATTGGAGTCCTAAAAGGGCTTGTTAGTGGAGGTTCCACTAGTGAGGGGATTGCAGGGGGATTTATAACAGGTGATCTTGATAGTTTTGATGGGCCATACCGTAACTTCAATAATGCCTGGAAAAGGTTAGATATAATCCAACGATTAGCCGTTCTCGATTTTAGGAACGCATGTGGAATAGATCATCATTTTGAATACTCGAGTGACTCAGTTCTAATGGAAACCGAAGGATTTGTAGAAGAGTTCATAAAATGGAAAAAAAAGAAAATTCTCAATATTAAAGAAATGCAATGGCGTGATGAAAATTGGGACTATGAAGATGACTATTTACCTTCAGATATTGAAATTAAACTTAACTTGGAAGTAGAGGATGCATTACGTGAATATTGCTCTTAGAACAAACCACAACTATCAATTAAATGCGAGTAAAATAAAATGAAAAATATAGTAACAGTAAAAGTTAACGAAAAAACAACTTGTGATGTTTCAAATGAATTTCAGTTAGCCATAGAGGAACTTGAAAAAAATTTAGAATTTGAATTTTCAGAAAATAAGCTTAAAGAAAGATCGTTAGATCTAGATCTTTTTACAACAGCCATATACTTTACGAATGTTAATTTTTTGCTGCTAGCATCTTTATTTAGAGATAATAAAATAAATAATCTAGGGATTTGTGAAGGAATTAGAGAATACAACTATGACTTGGTTGAGGAGAATTTAGAGTTGTTTTATAGTGGGCTAAGTTCTGATAAGGAATTTGCAAAGGATTATAATATAAGAATAGAGCTATTAGCTAGTACTGAAATTTTAACTGAAATGATGGTAGACTCTTTGGCGAAAAACATCATCTATCTTACCCCTGATGTTACAGGGATGGAGAGTAGAGTAATACACTAAGTTAAAGTAAATTTGTGATACTAAGGACAAAAATAAACGGCAAAATGGAGCCACTTTTTATATTTTCCGCGCCATAAATGGCGAATAAATCTATTTCATCTTCAGCGTTTTTAATTTACATATGAAACAATCAAATTTTTTATTGAAAATATTTACTACATAACAACGAACTTAACTAAGTTCTTTTAAATTACTTTTTAAAGTAGAATCACTAGTTTGATCGTATTCTAGCTTGTCATCTTCATTAGCAGATAAATAATATTCTTTAATTGCATATTCTTGTAAATCATCTTTAAATTTATCCATTATTGTTAAAATAATATTCTTTAATCTTTCTATAGAGCTAATGGATAAATCAAATTCAGAGTCTTCATCAAATGTTATCTTGCTGCCATGGCTAATTGAGTTCCTATTGCCAAGAAAACTTTCATCGAGATAGTTCTTTTTGGAAGCTATAGCATCTTTTTCAGATAGACCTAGAATACAGCAAAAGTTTGTAAATACTGAGGGTGATAAATTATCATGTGTATTTATTAAAGATTTATTTTTTTCTAATAAGTACTTCTTGTCTAGTGTAAAATTTTTAGAGTCATGTTTAGCATAATTTTTCATGAACATTAATTCATTACTTAATGTCAGTGTATCTTGAGATTGAGAACAAGATGAAATTACACCTTTTATGTCAATAGTTCTATAATTTATAGTAAGCATACCTAGCTTTATTTTTAAGTCACTAACATGGCTTAAATAGCTCTTAGCTGCATTTTTAATGAACCCTTCCCAATGAGAGTAAATCATGAGTAAAGTAGATTTTCTTAATACTTCAATATCTTGACTTTGACATAAACCAAATAGCTCTGATATTTCTTTTTTTCTCCAGCCAAGATCTTCATCTAAGACATCTAAAAAATCATCCAATGCCATATTTTTTTACATCTCACCAAAGAATTCATAGGAAAGTTCAGTTAGAAGTTTAAACCTTCTTAATTTTACTTTAAGCATGCTCTATTATAGTTACCTCATAGACAAAGAATTAGTTTTATTCTGTTAAATGTAGTATCCACTAAACTACCAAAATCACATCATCTTTAAATAAATCTCAAACCTTGTGTACGAGGTATATTATTACAAAGAGTTTTCTTAAGAGTTCCTTAAGGAAACTCTTTTACATTATCCAATAAATAGATCTTATCTAAGGCCGTTAATGAAAATAATAACGAACGCTCTAATAATATTAACTTTATGTATCAATGTAGTAAGTGCTAATGAAGTGCCTCAATTACATTATAAAGATATCGTAGAAAAAAATGTTGGCAATGTAATTTACCTAGATTTCTGGGCATCATGGTGTACTCCTTGTCGAAGGTCATTTCCTTGGATGAATGATATGCAAAAAAAATATGGAAACAAAAACTTTAAGGTAATCAGCATTAATGTTGACTCTGAAAGAGAGCTTGCTGAAGAATTCCTTGCTAATACCCCTGCAAAATTTTCCGTCTTATATGATCCAGACGGAGCGCTCGCTTCTGAAATGAAGCTAAAAGGTATGCCTAGTAGTTTTATTATTAATTCTGACGGTGTTGTTGTTAGTGCTCATGTTGGCTTTACTGATAAAAAGAAATCACTTTACGAACAAGAAATAAAACAGCTAATTCAAGGGAATTAATATGCACAAGTATAAAATATTATTTATTTTAAGTATCACATTGCTAAGCGGCTGCTCTAGCCTTGGAGTTCAACCTTGGGAGAGAGATTTACTAGCAAAAAAAGAAATGGCGTTGACAAGCTCTCCTATTGATTCTGCACTTGATGATCATATTTACTTCAGTAAAGAAGCATCAAGTGGTGGTAAAGGCTTTGGTGGAGGTGGCTGCGGATGCAACTAACAAACAAAAGTAAACCAAACTTAAAGGCACTATTAACTACAGCCACCTGTGCTCTGTTAGGTAGTACTGCACAAGCTGCTACAGAAGAAAGTTGGGAGTTTGATACGGCTATAATGCAATACGCAGAAGTAGATCGTGTAATGGCAACTGAAGCGATAATCGCAGGGAAAAAAACATTTAGCAATGATGAGGTGCTTAGCCTAAAGTTAACCATAGACGCTTTAACGGGAGCATCTCCTAATGGCGCGACTGCACAACCAACCCCTCAAACGTTTACCAGACCATCAGGCAAGGGACAATATACTGTTGATGCGGGTGATACTCCTTTAGATGATACTTTTCATGATACACGTGTTCAATTAACTGGGCAGTGGACACAGCCCTTGTTGAAAGATTATGCCGTTAGCGTAGGAGGAAATTTCTCTAAAGAATACGATTATATGTCAGCTTCTCTCAACGGCAATCTTGCAAGAGACTTTAATCAAAAGAATACAACATTATCAGCAGGTATGGCTTACGCATATGATGTAATTGAGCCTGAAGGTGGAATACCAAACCCATTTTCTGCAATGGTTATTGGTGATTCAAGTGATCCTGGTTTTGAGGATGAATTTAATAGAACGCGTATTGGAAGTGATGAAACAAAGTCCACACTTGATTTGTTGTTTGGTCTCACTCAAGTCATTAACCGAAATATGATTGTTCAATTGAATTATTCGTATTCAACGGCAAGTGGTTATTTAACCGACCCGTTTAAAGTTATCAGCTCAGTCGATACAAATGGGGAAGCTCAGGAATACTTACATGAGCATCGTCCAGATGAGCGTACTAAGCATTCATTTTTTGGGCAGACTAAATATCACTTTGGTACAGGTATATTAGATGCTAGTTATCGGTTTATGACTGATGATTGGGATATAGACTCTCATACGTTTGATATTCGTTATTTAATACCGTTTGAAAATGGTCACTTTATTGAACCACATGTGAGAATGTACACACAAAGTGCGGCTGAGTTCTATCAACCATTTATGAATCATGGCGATGCTTTACCTGATTATGTCAGTGCTGATTACCGTATAGGTGAATTAGATACTTACACTATTGGGATTAAATATGGCTTACCTGTTGGTAATGGAAATGATTTAGCATTTAGATTGGAGTACTACCATCAAACACCGAAAAGTAATGGAACAGAGGCGATTGGTGTCTTAAAAGATATGGAGTTATATGAACAAGTAGATGCTATAATTGCACAGGTAACTTATTCATTTTAACCGTATTTTATGTCTAAACTAATAAAACCTAAAAGAGTAGTGAAGTGTAAATCTCGAACTGAGGGATTTACGCTTACCTTTTTTGCTATGGCGAGCCTATGTGAAATATTAATTGATACACATGATAAAACTCTCGCTATAAAAATGGGTAATGTTGCTGCCAAGGAAGCTTGGCGGATTGAAGATAAATACTCTCGATATGAGAACAACAGTTTATGCAGTCAAATCAATTTCAACGCTGGTGAGCAAGTTCAAATAGATGAAGAAACTTATAATCTATTTGAATTCGCTCAGCAATGTTATGAGATGAGTGAAGGTGCTTTTGATATTACTTCGGGAATTTTACGAAATGCCTGGCATTTTGATGGCAGCGATAATGTACCCAGCAAAGAAGATGTTAATAAACTTCTTCAATTTGTTGGTTGGGATAAAGTCATTTATTCTCCAAGCCATATTACATTGAAAGAAGGCATGGAATTGGATTTTGGTGGGTTAGGAAAAGAGTATGCAGTTGACCGGGCTATTTTACTGCTAAGTAAAATAGCCCATATCCCATTTTTAGTAAACTACGGTGGAGATTTAGCCGTGAATGGGACTAGACAAAACAATGAATCTTGGCAGGTAGGTATTGAACATCCCTCTTTTAAAGCGAGCAGTTCGCCTCTAGTAACCTTAAAGACAGGTGCAATAGCGACAAGTGGTGATGCAAATAGGTTTTTATTGAAAGATGGTCATCGATATAGTCATATTCTTAATGTTGCTACTGGTTGGCCTGTTGAAAGACCTCCTAATTCAATTACGGTGGCTGCACCTAAATGTATTCAGGCCGGATTTTTAGCAACTCTAGCATTACTGCAAGGAGTAAATGCGGAGAGTTTTCTAGATGACCAAGATATATTACATTGGTCAATTCGTTAGAGTGTAGCAATACATACATAGGAATTTATTGAGCCATGAGATTGTTACTAATCGAAGATGATGTTCATCTTGCTAATGGTTTACGCGAGTCACTTAGAAATGATGGTCATAGCGCTGATATCGTTTTTAAAGGCAAAGAAGGGATTTTGGCTATTAAAAGTGGAGACTTTGATGTTGTAATACTCGACCTAGGGTTACCAGATATTGATGGTCTTGATGTTTTAAAGCAAGCTAAAAAAATTAATAAAAAACTTCCTATTTTAATTCTAACAGCAAGAGATGGTATTGAAAATATGGTGAAAGGGCTTGATCTGGGGGCAGACGATTATCTAGCAAAACCTTTCAGTATTGAAGAATTATTTGCTAGATTAAGAGTAATAGAAAGAAGGCTGGGCACGCACTCATCATCAATAATCTCTCATAATAATGTTGCTCTTGATACGCAAGCACATACCATTTCTGTGAATGATATAGAGCAAACGTTTTCTAGACGTGAGTATATGATCTTAAAGGCACTATTAGAAAACTTAGGTCGAATCCAATCAAAAGAACAATTAGAAACCAGTCTTTATGAGTGGGGAGAAGAAGTTGCGTCAAATACAATAGAAGTACATGTAAGTAACATAAGGAAAAAATTACCAAACAGCTTTATCAAAACTGTTAGAGGTGTCGGCTATGTGGTGAGTAAGGTGTAAATGAGTATTCAACGGTATTTGCTGATCGTTATTTTATCCGTTGTTACCTTGGCATCTTTTGGAGCTGCCTTACAGGGATATAAAGCCAGTAAAGCCAAACTTAATCATATTTTTGACGAAGAAATGCGCTCGTTTGCAGTAGCGTTGTTACATAGCCCTATCAAGCAATCTTCTACTAATGTTGTTTTACATTCTATTTTTGCATATCAAATTTGGATAGATAGTAAGTTAAGTTTGAAAAGTGATAATTCACCTAAAAAACATATCTCAAAAAGCAATGATGGCTATAGTGACAATAGTTTTTTGGGAAAAAGATGGCGTGTGTTTGTCTTAGTGGAAGGTAACGCTAAAGTCATTGTTGCACAACCGATTGAGCAACGGCTAGAATCAGTTGAAGAGGTCTTGTTAGAAGCAATATTACCCATTGTATATGCTATTCCTCTGATTGGATTATTAGTTTTTTTTGCAATCAACAGGAGCTTAAAACCTCTCAATACTTTATCAACACAACTTCAAAAAAAAAGTGCCAATGACTTATCTCCTATTAAGGTTAAAGAAAATTCTACAGAGTTAAAACCAATTGAACGAAAACTTAACAGCCTCTTTGAAAGATTAAGTAATGCATTTGAACGAGAGAAAAGACTCTCAAGTGATGCAGCACATGAATTGAGAACACCCATTAGCGTGCTAAAAATCACAGCACATAACATTAAAATTGCCTTTGAAGATAATGCTATAGAACGCCATCATATTGATGAACTAAATAGTAATACAACTAGAATGGCTCATGTTATAGAGCAAATTATAGCCCTTAATCGAACTACCCCAGATAATTTTGAGGATAGCAAAACCACAGTAGAGTTAAGAGAGCTTTTGCAAAACGTTATCGCAGATAATTATGACCAAATGGAATTAGCACAACAAACAGTGTCACTCGAAGCGAAGCCAATTTCCTTGTTGGGAGATAAATTTTCTCTTGAAATTCTTTTCGACAATTTACTCAAAAATGCCATCAAATATAGCGGTGAAGGTACTAGTATTCTGATTTCGATTAAAGAGCATTTAAATGATCTAAAAGTGCTGGTTGAAGACTCAGGCGTTGGTATAACCAAAGAGCACTTAGATAAAGTATTTCTTCGTTTTTATAGGGTTACACAGCACCCTGAAACAGGTAGTGGTTTAGGGCTATCTATAGTAAAGCATATTGTAGAGTTGCATGAAGGAGATATTCAATTAATGGAATCAGACTTAGGAGGGCTTAAGGTCGTTATAACATTACCTAAGGTAACTCCGATGGATTTTAACAATGCCTAAATATATTTATTTTCATTGCTTATTATTCATATCGTTGTTTTTTATGTCGCAAAATATTTGGGCTAAAACAATAGAATTTCATTTAATATTAGAAAACCATGTATTTATTCCGTCAGAATTAAAAATTCCAGCATACAAAAAAGTAAAATTGATAATTCATAATAAAGACAATACTGCTGAAGAGTTTGATAGTTTTGATTTAAATAGAGAAAAAGTATTATTTCCTAATAAAAAAACGACTATATTCATTGGTCCACTTTCTTCAGGGCAATATGAATATTTTGGTGAATATAATCCTGGCTCTGCAAGAGGAGTTATTATTGCTGAGGTGATAAATGTTAATTAATATTGTGATTTTATTTATTAAAGACTTATTGCCCATTTTCATTTTGCTTTGCTTACTAAAAACTTGTGTTGCCCCAAATACGTTATCTTCTAAAAACCTTTATATTACTCTGGTATTGAGCTTAATAGGTATTATAACCACCTTCCATTTACTACCAAGTATGAGTGAACTTTTTGGTGGTGTTGGTATAGAGGTTATACAATCCATTGAGTTATTAATTATATATTTATGTTTACTATTTAGTAGTTCATATATGGTAACCCAAGATAAATTAACCATAATACAATCAAACTTAGTCATTATTTCAACTGTTCTATTTACTGTTATAAATGCAAGTCAATTTATCGTTTTTATTGATAGCTATGTAGTGAATAGTGATTCGATAAAAAATATTATTGTTGGTCTAGCTATAGGTTTTGGGATCTGCCTAAGCTTTAGTTCTCTATTGTACTTTTTAGTGCATTGGCTAATTAAAAATAAAAGTCGATTTATCATTTATCTCATTTGGGCTTTATTTTTGTCTGGCCATATCAGTCAAGTGATTAACCTATTACAACAAGTGAACATAACTCAAAGCAGCGGAGCGCTTTGGGATACCTCTAATATTGTCAAAGATAGTTCAGAGTACGGTCACCTTCTTAATACTCTGTTTGGTTATGAAGCGAGTCCATCATATGAATTTGTTATGTTATACGCGTTAAGCTTACTTCTGTTTTTTGGTTATTTTATTTTATTATCGAAGCGTCAATACACAGTTGATAGTTCTAAGGAGAAATGGCATGTGCTCTAGGGTGCTATTTATTATATTAATGATTGTTTCAACGAATGTGTTAGCAGATGGCATTGTCGTTGATAAAGTTTATCACCCTTACGTCCTTCCTAATGAACGAGAGTTTGAATGGCGTTTAATGTCTAGGCAAACAGATGATAATAGTTTAATTGGTCAGCGAATTGCTTATGGTCAGTCGATCAGTGAGACGGTTATGGTTGAAGGTTACCTTATTGGAGAAAAAACAGAAACAGATGACTTTGGTTTGCAAGCATATGAAGTGGAAGTGCGTTGGATGATGACTGAGCAAGGTGAACTTTGGGCCGACTGGGGCATGCTGTTTGAAGTCGAGAAGAAGCATAATGCCAATGACTGGGAAGTCACTACAGGCATTATATTTGAGAAAGAATTCGGCAAAGCTAGCCTGACTATGAACTTATTTGGTATTTACGAATGGGGTGAGAATCTACAAGAAGAATTTGAGACAGAATTTAGACTTAAATACCGCTACCGCTGGTTACCCCAAATACAACCAGCAATTGAAATATATACAGGTGAAGGGTACTTTGGCATTGGACCCGCATTTATGGGAATTCAACGTTTTGATGGTCAAAAACAACTTAAATGGGAGGCAGGGTTTATCTCTGAACTATCAAACTCAGGAAAAGATCACAGTTTGAGAGTTGCATTTGAGTATGAGTTTTAATGCAATACGCTTTCATTGAGATGTTAACTATTTTTTTGGGGTTATTAAAATGACATCTTTATTTCTATCTGTTTAATTATTGAACGAAACAAGGATTTGTTCGGGGTATTTTATGTTTGAGATTTTTGCTGATTTAGCTACATGGTTAGTCGTTGATGTTTTTGGACTCTCAAAAGAAAAGAAACTGGGTGATGCTCTTCATTTTTTTATTGAAGATACAACTAAGATATTCTTTTTATTGTTAGTGATGATTTATGCCATCGCGTTGATAAGAGCTTCAATGAATGTAGAGCGAGTTCGCGATTATTTAGCGGGTAAAAATAAGGGAGTCGGTTACATCTTAGGCTCTAGTTTTGGCGCAATAACCCCTTTTTGTTCTTGCTCAAGTATCCCTGTTTTTTTAGGTTTTACCTCAGCAGGTATTCCTGTTGGCATAACTATGTCATTTCTCATTACTTCACCGCTGATTAATGAAGTTGCTGTATTGCTGTTATTAAGTTTATTAGGCTTGAAATTCACATTACTTTACGTTGTTGTTGGTATGTCTGTTGGGATTTTAGGTGGTGTTTTTCTTGATGCAATTAGGGCTGAGAGATGGTTACAATCTTTTGCTGCCAAAGCTTTAAAGCAGGGGGGAAATACTTCATCTACAGTTCTATCTAAGCAGGTTGAACCCCTGTCTTTAAAGGAGCGACATATCTTTGCTAAAGAGGAATTGTTGGAAATTTTTGGTCGTGTATGGAAGTGGGTAATTATTGGTGTAGGACTAGGCTCTGCGTTACATGGATTTGTTCCTGACGGTTGGATTGAAGAACACTTGGGAAATGGTCAATGGTGGTCAGTTCCTTCAGCCGTATTATTGGGTATCCCGTTATATTCCAATGCAACAGGGGTCATTCCAGTAATGGAGAGCTTAATTAAACAAGGTCTTCCTATTGGTACAACACTTGCCTTTTGTATGAGTACTGTGGCAGCAAGCTTCCCTGAATTTATTTTGTTAAAACAAGTTATGCAATGGCGATTACTAGTATTAATTTTTGTACTTCTACTCGTTGCATTTACATTAATTGGTTGGATTTTTAATTATTTAACCCCATTTATCTAGACATTAATCTAAGGAAAAAATAATGAAAGAAATAAAAGTATTAGGTACAGGTTGTGTAAAATGTACCAAAACCGTTGAAGTTATTTCAAAAATAGCTAATGAATTAAACATCGATGTAAACGTAATTAAAGAAACTGATCCTGAGATAATTATGAAGTATGGTGTAATGAGTACTCCTGCTGTAATTATCGATGAAGTTAATCTACATAGTGGGTCTATTCCTCATCGTCAGGATATCGAATTATGGTTAAAAAAATAGAACAATATATTTAGTTATTTATAACTTTTTGGTTATGATATTCAACAGTAACAAGTTTTCTTGAGGAGAGTTTGGTTTCGTAATCCAGTGAAAAATAATCACCACATCTTCGTAAAACTCTTCGATGGTTTCATGTAATCATTCTCGATTAACCCCCCACTTTTATAATGGTGTTAGTTTCTTTTACTTTCCAAATCTGATTATTGTGATTGAGAACATGAGTATCTAAAGGTTTACCCGCGCATCCAGAAAGTGTGATGATAAAGCCATCACACAAAGTCTATAAATTCATAGATTAACCTTTCTCATCCATTGGAAGATGCTTATAGCCTGTAATCATTGCAGAAACTAAAGCGGTTCTTTCTCTTCTTTCCGCTACAATAACGCCTAAAATGTGTAAGGGAATTAAAAAAATCAGACCGTAAAATGCATAAACATGAGCAGTAATAAATGGTTTTCTTATGTCTCGCATCTCTTTATAAGCAACTTCATCAACATTATCTTTTGAGTAGGGCTTAATCGCATCAAGGTTTTGCTGATCTATGGCAATGCTTTGTGAAAAGTATTTTCCAAAAGGTGGGTAATAAATGTCTGTACCAGCAATCACCAAACCTGAAATCATTTGAATGAACATAAGAGATAGCAAAGCTAAAACCATCAATTTACCTGCGGGGTTATGTCCTTTATAAGTAGCTTTTTTATGCTGTTTAAATGCTATTAATTCCTGAGAGAACCCTTTTCCAAAGGGTAATACTTTACTCCATCGCTCGTGTGCTTTGCCTATAAAACCAATAATCAATCTAAAGAGTAAATTGATTGCAAATACATAGCCTATAATTACGTGCATTGTCTTTAAAAGAACTTTTCCATCAGTGCTTATACCAATTAATTTTCCATTGAAAATGATTAGTCCTATAAAGATCAGTAATGTTATAGCGATTACATTGATCCAGTGAAATAGGCGTATATTGCGACTCCATACAAAAACTTGCTTACTTTCGGTATTCATATCAGTTCCCTCTTTTGTCGTAGTTTATGTTAAAAGTGGCCATTTTCAATTACGGGAGTTAACCAAAACCTTAATTTTGCTGGTTGGCAAATGGGGTTAAGGCTATTTTTAAGGTTATTAATCTCATCTGAAGCGATAAGTACTTCAAATTGATAGAATTCTCTGTAGCCTTCAACTTGCTCAGATATATCGTATAAACTGTGCTCTTTACTATAACCGCTCATTTTCATTAAGTTAAAACCAGTGATACTCGGTAAACTAATTAATCTATCAACTATTTCATCTTTCAGGCTTGAAGGCACATTTAAAGTAAATAGTAGTTCTTCAGTCATTTCTTTTCTCCAGCCAACAATAAAATATAGGTAATAAATATAGAGTCGTAATAGTAGATGTAATTAATCCACCGATGACGACTATTGCTAAAGGTTTTTGTATTTCAGCACCAGGGCCTGTTGCAAAAACTAAGGGCAACAAACCAAACATGGCTGTTGTAGCAGTCATTAGTACAGGTCTTAATCGTCTGTTTGCTCCGTCAATAACACGCTTAACTAGATTGGTCGAAGATAACTTGGTCTGTTCAAAGTAACTTATCATTACTATGCCATTTAATACGGCAACACCGAGCAAAGCAATAAAACCTACTGAAGCGGGTACAGATAAGTACTCCTTACTCAAATACAAAGCAATAATTCCGCCCATTAAAGCAAAGGGTATATTTGCAATAATTAGCGCTGATTTAGCCGTTGAATTAAAGGTAGTAAACAAAATAATAAAGATTAATAAAAGTGCGATAGGAATCAAAATTAATAAATTTCTTGTTGCCCTTTGTTGGCTTTCAAATTCACCACCAAAAGATAAGGTGTAACCCGAAGGAAGCTTAATAGTAGTATCTATTTTAGTGTTTAACTCCTCTACAAAGCTAACAACATCACGGTTAACAACATTAGCACTTACTGATGCAAATCGATTTCCTTTTTCTCTTTCAATTAATAGTGGACCTGTTTTAAAAGTAATTTCAGCGATTCGCTCAAGTGGCAATAAAGTATTATTTGGCATTAAAATAAGTTTTTGCTTTAATGCGCTAATAGAGGATATTTCACTGTGATTTGAAGCATTATTTTTTTCGCCATTAAAGACAATAGGGATAGCGCGATTACCTTCAAGCAAAGAAGATGTTTGCAGCCCTTCAAGTTGAGATGTTAAGTAATGACTTAATTGTTGAGTTGATAGACCAAATTGACTCGAAATTTCTGAAATGAGTTTTATGTTCACATACTTCCCACCTTCGATGATTGCCATTTGTACGTCAGAAGAGCCTTCTATTGTATTAGCTAAGGTAGATATTTGTTCGACTAAAGATGCAAGTGTAGGGATGTCATTACCAAAAATTTTGATAGAAATATCGCCAGTACTACCTGTTAACATTTCAGATACTCTCATTTGTATTGGCTGAGTAAAGCCTACATTCATCCCTGGGAATTTAATGAGTGTTTTTCTAATATCTTCAATCAACTCTTGTTTAGTATCGAAGCGCCATTCATTTTTTGGAGCTAGCTCCATAAATACATCGGTTTCATTTAATCCCATAGGATCAAGACCAAGTTCATCAGAGCCTGTACGAGCAACAATTTGTACTATTTCAGGAATATCCTTTAGTAGTGCTCTTTCAACTTGCTCATCAATATTAATGGATGATGCTAAGGAAATACTGGGTGATTTCTCAAGCTGTACAATAATGTCACCTTCATCAAGAACGGGCATAAAACTTTTACCTAAACCTTTAAAAAGTATTAGGCTAACAATTAATACACTGAGTGATAATGTAACTAAAACTATAGGTTTCTCGGTGGCTTTAGATAATGTTTTCACATAAAACTTCTGTAAAATCACAACAAGCTTAGGTGGCTTAACCGCTTCATTTTTAAGTAACAAAGAAGCGATTATTGGAATAATGGTAAGTGACAGAATCAATGCACTTAACATAGCAAATACAATAGTGAGTGCGACAGGGGTGAATAACTTTCCTTCTAATCCAGATAGCATTAATAGAGGCGAGAAAACTATTATTATGATTATAGTGCCGGAAAATACAGGCGTAGCCACCTCTTTACATGCCCTGAAAATCACATGTAATCGAGGTAAATGCTGATTACTTGCTAGTCTATTTACTATATTTTCCACAATAACAACGGAAGAATCTACCAACATGCCGATGGCAATAACAAGTCCACCAAGACTCATTAAGTTCGCAGATAAATTAAATTGCTTCATTAGAATAAAAGTCATTAATGCAGCCATCGGTAGTGACAATGAAACCACTAAAGAAGAGCGAATATCACCAAGAAAAATAGCTAATAAAACGATCACTAATATAACCGCTTGTCCTAATGCACTAGTTATTGTACCAATTGCGGTATCAATTAAGTTAGATCTATCATAAAAAACGTTGATCTTCGTTCCCTTAGGTAAAGATGCCTCTATCACTTTAAGCTTGTTTTTTACTTCAGTAACAACTCGTGCGGTATTGCTATTTTTTAATGCTATTATTAATCCTTGAGTTGCCTCCTGACCATCTTTGGTAACTGCACCATACCTCGTTAGGCTACCTACCTGAATTTTTGCAATATCATTAAGTCGTACGACCTTATTTTCAACGGTCTTAACTACAGTGTCTTTAATAGAGTCGATATTGGTAAATTTACCTTCGGTTCTAAGGATCAGTGTATCGTTTCCTTTGATGATACGTCCAATGCCTCCATTTTGATTTGTGACAGCAATGATAGATTCAATATCATCGAAAGATATGTTGTATTGTTGCATTAATAAAATATTAGGCACTATTTCATAGGTTTTAACAAAGCCGCCAAGACTGTTTACGTCAGCTACTCCGGGTACTGTTCTAAGCAAAGGCCGAATTTGCCAGTCAAGTAGCTCTCTTTTTTCTGTGAGTGATAATGTGGGATGGTCTATAGTGAACATAAATACTTCACTTAATGGCGTACTCATTGGAGCCATACCACCACTTATATTTGAGGGAAGCGTGGGGAGAATATTGACTAATCGCTCGTTTACTTGTTGCCTTGCCCAGTAAATATCAGTTCCATCTTTAAAGTCTATGGTGATATCTGTAATAGAATACTTTGTTGTTGAACGAAGCATTTCTTGTGAGGGAATGCCGAGTAACTCGGTCTCTATAATACGTGTTACTTGAGATTCGATTTCTAAGGCATTCATGCCCGGTAATTTAAGTACTATCTTAACTTGAGTCGGTGATATTTCAGGAAAAGCATCTACAGGTATTTCCAACCAAGACTTCACACCAATAAACATAGCCAACAGAACGAAAATACTAACAAACAAGCGCTGTGTTAGTGAAAACTTAATAAGTAGGTTTAACATTTATTCTGCTCCTAAGTCGAGCAAGCTTCCTTGAAGAATACTTACAGAGCTGATTAATGCTTGTTCATCTTTAAGATTCTCTTTTGTAGTGAAGATATACTGCCCTTCACTTGTACCTATAAGGTTAATAGGGACTACAGAGATAGCTTCTTTTGTTTTTATAGCAATATGATTAATGTTTTCAAATTCAAAAATGGCTGACTTGGCAATTTTATACCCATCAATATGTTGAACAGGAGTAACTCTTATTGATTGCCCTAAAGTTAATTTACAATTTGTAGATGTAGGCTCTGTCCACAACATTTGATGGAACCTATCTGCAATTTTCTCTACATAATTAACACCGAGTGTGCATGTAGAACTCATTTCAAAATGAGATATGTTTGAAGAGAATGAAAGGGGAGTGGTAATTTTGACTTTAATTGAATTTATTTTTAATACATCGAAAGCAAGTTCACCGGATAATTTACTACCCATTGATCTTGGTATCTGTATTATCCCGTCTTTAGGACTTATAAGACTGATTTGTTCATTTTTATCAATGTGTAAAAACGACATTTGATGCTGAATATGTTCAAAGTTTAGCTTAGCTTCATAGTAACTTTTTGATATTTCAATCCATTGTGAGCTTTTAATAGTTTTATTCTCGAAATACTGCTTATTCGTTTGAAAGTGCTTTTCTTGAATATCTAAAAGAGTTTTTGATGATTCATATTCATCGATGAAGTGATGCACATCATAACCTTCAACAAGCGCAACCGTTTGTCCTTGTTTGACTAAGCCACCATTTTTCACTAAATAATTTATTTGTTGTACATCAAATGGAAATGTCACAGAAAAATTTTCACCTGGCATATAACTCACTTCACCTATTAAGCTTTGCCCCTTCATTTCATCAGCTTTTTCTATTTCTGAAAATTTGGTTTCAAAAGCACCTAACGATGAAAGTTCAATCACTCTCAAATCATCAGATGCATTTACTATAGATATTTGAGTTAGGACAACTATTAAAAAGTAAAATAGCGTATATTGGCATGTCTTGATTTTTGGTGAGTTTTTTAAAAAAAGTAATGTCATATAATTGAATCTTTATAAAATAGTTTTATGATTGAATTATTACTTTTAAATGATATTAAAACATTGGACATAGGTTGGGTTTTACTGCTTGATTATATTTTTTTAAGCATGGTACATATGCCCATTGTAATTGTATCTTTTTGATAATAGAGGGTTTATGAGAGATAAGTTCATAGCAATAGTTTTACTGGTTATAATGTGCCTGAATTTTTTTGATGTGCTTACAGATATATCTTTAGGCGTTCCAGAGTGGCATATTTTCTCTGAAAGCCTTATCGTCTTAGTCTCAGGGGTTGGTGCACTATTTTTAATCAAAGATATTAATTCTAGAACGTCAAATATTTCAAGTCTAAAAGAAGAGTTACTGATTTCAGATGATAAATTCAGAAACATATCAGATGAAATGAAAAGTGCTCGTCATGAATACAGTGAAGTTATTCATAACCAATTCGAACAATGGTCACTTACCTCAAGTGAACAAGCAATTGCGATGTTGCTATTAAAAGGGTTGAGCTTTAAAGAGATTGGAGGCGTAAGAAATACTAAAGAAAAGACTATTAGACAACAAGCTTCTGTTATTTACAGTAAAGCTAATGTTGAGGGTAGACATGAGTTTGCGGCATGGTTTTTAGAAGATTTCATGTGACTTTTGATATTGAATAATACTTTTTTCTCTTGTTTTAAAGGCGATAGCGCCTTAGAGTAAATGCCCTTATTCGTTTGAAGCTTGAATGGTTTTAATGTCTTCTTTGGAGATTTGAGATCTAATTCCGTGCAAAAATTTCGGCACAATCTTAATTGTGAATGGATGTGAGTTTTATATAAAAACGACAACTTTAGGAACCCTGAACTGCCGTTTTTAACTCAAAAGCTAACTTCCGCTTTTGGCTATTGGTTGACCAAAAGAATAATCGGCAGCTATCGTCAGCAAAGATACGATTTCTGACATTAGCCTCGGCTTATCTAACGACAAGTGATCCGATATAGCGGCCATAAATTAGATAATAAAGTAGCTCTAAATTGTCATTTAGAAATATGAGAATTTAATACAAAAAATTGATTTGGAATACTGAAAGCAGACATTAGATTAATATCGATTTTCATACGTTTTTGTATGTTGCAAAAATTAAATTTTCTAAGGAGTTCTTGGGGTACATTGCGCCATAGGTTTTGAAAAATTTATAAACTATATATTGTTGTTATGTACAAGAGGAATTATACATAAAATTATTAAGCCTTCATAAGGTGAAACAGTATCATAAAACGTTAGGGAGGACTTTCAAATTATGTTAATATTTTAGTTGATAAAAGATATGGTGGTATAAATTGATAAATAAGTTTTTCGTAAGCATATTAATAGTGATTTCGATTGTTTTACAATCGTTTGCATCTATTGGTGCGCCTATTGAAAACCACCAAGTTGATATTGAACATATTCAAACTGAACATCATCATGCTGACGATCAACAATTATTGCAAAAGTCTGATTCAAATGAAGTTCATGATATATCAGACTGCCATCACTGTAATCATTGCAATAGTTCGCATTTATCATGGATGTATATTAAACACACCTTAAGTAATTCTGTATTAGCTTCCCGTAATGTATATCAGTACGTAACAGTAAAACCTCAAAATATTTTTGAAACCTCTTTCAAACCCCCTATAGCTTAATTTATTTAAATATTAATCAGCCTTAAGTGGCTAATTGTTTAATTTATTAAATTAAGAGATTTTATGTATATATTGAAAAATTATGCAGGTTTAATCCTGTGTTTAGGGATCGCTGCGTATCCCAACTTAACTGTCGCCAATTCTAAATCTTCATCAGGAACATGGTTAGATTCACAAATCATAAATAACCCTGAAGTTATTGAAGCACAAGAGCTATTGAATGCTTCAACTCATAAAGTTAATAGCGCGTCTCAAGCAATTTATAACCCAAATTTTGAATCAAGTTATGAACGTGAAGGGGATGATAATAATTACTCTTTCGGATTGAGCCAAACTATTGATATGGGAGATAAGCGCTCTATTAATCAAAGTATTGCTCAAATGCATCATTTTGCTAATCAGCAACAATTAAAAAGTATTATTGAGACTAAAAAATCTCAAGCTTTATCAGCATTAATAAAGTGGAATGCCGCTAAAAAATCATCTTTCATCGCTTTAGAGCAAGAAAAACAACTTGAAACTTTGTTAAGTATTGTCGATGAGAAAAAAAGTGCAGGTATTTTGGGGCAACTTGATGTGGAGTTTATCTATTTAAGTTTATCTCAAACACTGTCAAATATAGCGGATTATCAATTAAAGCTTAAAAATGCAGAAATACAAGTTCAAGAGCTTTTACCAGACTGGACACCTGAAAAGGTTACCCTTCCTAAAGAGGGGATCGGTGTTTCAAATTATCGAGTAAATCCAGAGTGGATTGATAGTCACCCAATAATAGAAGTAGCGAAAACTCAATGGAAAATTAAACAGAAGCAAGCTCTGCTTACTTCTGCGGAATCAAAGATAGATCCAACTATAGGTATTAATGCCGGACAAAATGCAAAAGAAAATACGATAGGTATTACTTTTTCTATGCCATTGAATATTAGAAATAATTATTCAGAGGACATAAAAGCATCATACACGGAATCAAATGCTGCCGAAGCAAGTTACCAATCAGTCCATAGAAAACAGACGTTCAGGGTGAAAGCCAATTATGAATCCGTCACCACAAATAAAAAATACTTTGAAAGGTGGCAGTCTCTCATGTCTGGTCGTGGGCGTAATAGCGCTAAGCTATTAAAAAATAGTTGGGATGCCGGAGATATAAGTACTTCTGATTATTTACTGGCATTAAATCAAAGGGCTGATGGGTTGTATTCAGGTATTCAATTAGAAACCCTTTTCAAGCTTAGTGAAATAGACTTTTTACTTAGCATTGGTCAACTATCTAAATTAAAAATTTAAAGATTGTTTTGTATAAACAATCATCAAATAAATATATTGGTAATTATTATGAAAATTTTAAAGAACAAATTTGTATCAGTAATCGCGATAAGCAGTTTAGTTATTGGTTCTTACACTCAAGCTAATGCGTTTGAATCGAATGCTAAAAAGAAAGAAACTGAAATACATAGTGAGCATGATGACCACAAAGGACATGATGAAACTTCAGGTAAAGAGTCTGATGATCACAAAGAACATGATGAAACCTCTGATAAAGAACAGGATGGTCATGCTGAAGGCGGAATAACGCTTACTCCACAAAAAATAGCACTTGCAAACATTAAAGTGGAGGTTCTAACCCCAAAAATTCAATATAGCTCGGTTTATGCCCCCGGTGAAATTAAAGCCAACGGTTATAAAAGCTTTATGGTGTCACCGCGCACAGAGTCGGTCATTATGAATAGGCATGCAATATTAGGAGAGCATGTTGAGAAAGGCCAAAAACTAGTAACACTTTTTAGTGAATCAATGGCTCAAGCTCAGGCAGATTACTTAATTGCTTCTACAGAATGGCAGCGGATAAAAAAATTAGGTAAACAGACGGTTAGTGGGAGTCGTTTAGTTCTTTCTGAAACTACATTTAATGCTGCTTATGGCAAGCTTATCGCATTTGGCTTAACCGAAGATGCCATTAAAGAAATTACTAACAAATCTACCGTATCTTTTGGACAATATAGCCTTACAGCACACAGTGCTGGTGTCGTACTTCAAGATGATTTTTATCAAGGACAACGGGTAGCAGCGGGTGATTTAGTAATGCTGTTGGCAGATGAAAATGATTTATGGGCAGAAGCGAAAGTTTCTCCAAATAAAAAGTTTGATTTACCCATTAATTCTCCAGCAATCGTTCAATTTAGCGGTCAAAGCTACCAAGCAAAAGTTATACAAGAAGCTCACACTATCGACCCTATAACGAGAACGAGAATAATTAGATTATCTGTGGAAAATCAGGAGGATAGTTTGCATTCTGGTATGTTTGTCAAAATTAACTTTCAATTTAAAACAGCGAATAAGGTGATGGCTGTCCCTGAAGAAGCACTAGTGAGAAGTGCTGATGGTGATTGGACAGTATTTGTTGAAGATCATCCTGGTGAATTTGAAGCTGTTGAAGTCGATTTAGGTCGTTCATTAGGTGATTTAAGAGAAATAATTGGATTGGAAAGTGGCAGTCGAGTCGTTACGCAAGGTGCATTTTTTGTCGCTTCTGAAATAGCTAAAGGCGGATTCGATCCGCATAATCATTAAGGAGAACGACTATGTTTAATAAAATTATAGACTGGTCTATTAATAATAGGCTCCTGATTGTGATCGCATTAATTGCCACAATGGTTGGTTCAGTTATGGTCATCCCAAAACTTAACCTTGACGCTTTTCCTGATGTTACTAATGTACAAGTTGCTGTAAATACTGAGGCTCCAGGACTTGCTGCGGAAGAAGTTGAGCAGCTTATTACTTATCCTATCGAAGCGGTAATGTACGCCTTGCCCGATGTGGAACAAGTCAGATCTATTTCTAAAACAGGTTTGTCTGGGGTAACGGTTGTATTCAAGGAAGGAACAGATATCTACTTTGCTAGACAGCTAGTTTTTGAACGATTACAAGCGGCCAAAGAATTTATTCCTGATGGTGTAGGAACACCCGAAATGGGACCAAACACATCAGGTTTAGGGCAAATTTATCAGTATTTACTTATCGCAGATAATGACTCTGGTTATGATTCTATGACGTTAAGAAGCTTGAACGATTGGATTGTTAAATTGTTAATTATGCCTGTTGATGGTGTTACAGATGTGCTGTCGTTTGGTGGAAATGTTAGACAATATCAAGTCAATGTAGATCCTGCTAAGTTACTGTCCTATGAATTAACCCAAGAAGATATTGTTCATGCATTGGATACTAATAATGCCAATGTTGGTGGCTGGTATATGAATCGGGGTCAAGAACAACTCGTTATTCGCGGAACTGGCTGGTTCAAAAGCGGTAACGAAGGTCTTAAGGATATTTCACAAGTACCTGTTAAAACTGTCGATGGTACTGTTGTTATGGTGTCAGACGTAGCTAATGTTGTTATCGGTAGTGAAATTCGCCAAGGCGCAGCTACTATGACTCGTCGAGATGCAAATGGTGATATAGAAAAGTTAGGTGAAGTGGTATCGGGTATTGTATTAAAACGAATGGGATCGAATACAAAAGCGACTATTGATGGGGTTAATGGAAGAATATCTTTGATTCGTCAAGCATTGCCTGATGGCGTTCGTTTTGAACCGTTTTATGATCAAGCTGATTTAATTGAGCAAGCTGTTAATACGGTGGTAGAAGCCCTAGCATTAGCTTTTATATTTATCGCTATTGTACTCGCGCTATTTTTAATGAATATCCGAGCAACTATTCTAGTACTTATTTCGATACCAATATCAATCGGTATCGCCTTAATGATAATGGCTTGGTGGGGGATTTCAGCAAACTTAATGTCACTTGGCGGTATAGCAGTCGCTATCGGCATGTTGGTAGATGGTTCGGTTGTAATGGTTGAAAATATGTTTAAGCACCTCAATAGACCCGATCCTACGCATTTTAAGGATGCTCAAAAACGAAACCCATCAACATATGAAGACCCTCATCATGTTGAATGTGATGACCATGGTATAGAACTGCGCTTAAAAGAAGCGGGGAAAGAGGTTGCGCGACCAGTATTTTTCGCAGCATCAATAATACTGGTTGTTTTTACTCCACTCTTTAGTTTTGAAGGGGTTGAAGCTAAATTATTTCAACCGATGGCGATAAGTATTATCTTAGCTGTGGTTTCCGCTATTGCGGTAGCATTGTTTGTTGTCCCTGCGTTAGCCACCTTTATGTTTAAAAAAGGGGTTAAAGAAAGGGAAAGCTTTGTACTGAAACCGCTTGATAAACTATATAGAAAAGGATTAAAAGCTGCTTTAAGTAATACCAAGATTGTTGTTATTGCGTCTCTCGTTTTACTTATCTCAGCTATGTTTACCATTCCTCAAATAGGAACGGAATTTGTGCCAGAGCTAGAGGAAGGGACTATTAACTTAAGGGCTACATTAGCACCATCAGCAAGTTTAGAGACTGCGCTTAGCGTTTCTCCCATTCTTGAAGAAAAATTAATGGCGTTTCCTGAAGTTACTTATGCGTTAAGTCGTATAGGACGAGCAGAAATAGGTGGCGATCCAGAGCCTGTTAACAATATAGAAATATATATAGGGCTAAAACCTGTTTCACAATGGACTAGTGCTTCAAATCGATATGAACTTCAAGATTTGATGGAACGTAGCTTGGAAGATTATCCTGGATTATTGTTAAATTTTTCACAACCGATAGCAACACGAGTTGATGAGTTACTGTCTGGTGTGAAAGCACAACTAGCAATAAAACTTTTTGGTCCAGAGTTAGATGTATTAGCGAAGAAGGGTCAAGAAATAGAAAGTGTTATCAAATCTATTGAAGGTGCTCGTGATGTAGCATTAGAGCAGATTTCAGGTGAAGCTCAACTGGTAATATCACCTGATAGGCAACAGCTTTCACGTTTTGGCTTAGCGGTAGGTGATGTCATGGATGTAGTTAAAAATGGTATTGGTGGAATTGCTGCTGGTCAAATAATTAACGGTAATGAGCGATACGATATCTATGTTCGAATTGAAGAAGAATATCGTAAAAGTAAAGATGCTATTGCTGATATTAGACTAAAATCACCTAGTGGAGCGTGGGTTCGTCTAGGAGATGTTGCATCAGTAACCTATGAATCAGGACCGCCTCAAGTTAGGCGAGATGATGTTCAACGTCGAGTCGTTATTCAAGCAAATGTTCAAGGTCGTGACATGGGTAGTGTGGTAGCGGATATAAAAGCAGCCATAGAAGAAAAAGTTGATCTACCAACAGGGTATTCAACTTCTATTGGTGGTCAGTTTGAAAACCAAGAACGTGCGCAGAAAAAACTTTCAGTCGTTGTACCTCTATCTTTGGCGTTAATTGCATTATTACTCTATTTTGCTTTTGGCTCTATTGGGCAAGCAATGCTTATTTTAGTGAATGTGCCATTAGCTGTTATTGGTGGCGTTTTTTCTCTGTATATTTCAGGTCAATACTTGTCAGTTCCAAGTGCAGTTGGTTTTATTACTTTATTTGGCGTAGCTGTTTTAAATGGTGTGGTCATGGTTGAAAGTATTAATCAACGAATAGCTGATGGCATAGAAAGTTCAAAAGCTATCTTTGAAGGAGCTACGTCACGCTTAAGACCTGTATTGATGACGGCTATTACATCTGCTTTGGGGTTAATTCCAATGTTAATGTCAAATGGTGTTGGAGCCGAAATACAAAGACCGCTGGCTAGCGTAATTGTTGGAGGTTTAGTGACTGCTACTTTGCTTACTCTTTTTGTTTTACCTGTTTTATATAGTAGGTTCTCAAAAGAGAAGATTAAAGAGTTAAGTCGTTAGGCGCTTAACTAATTTAATATTTAATCCCACATCGCAATTTGCGATGTGGACTATTTCCATTATCAAATAAGCTTATTAGGCACTAAATATGTCACATGATCACAATCATCTTCACCACAATCATGCCCATCAGCATGATGGCAAATTAAATTTTGCAGTCTTTATTAATATTATATTAACCATTGTTCAAATAATTGGTGGAGTTTTATCTGGTAGCCTTTCGCTTATCGCGGATGCACTGCATAACTTGAGTGATGCAGGAGCCATTTTGATTGCAATATTTGCAAGAAAAATCGCTAGAAGACCAGCTAATAGTAAAATGACATTTGGTTTTAAAAGAGCTGAGATATTAGGCGCATTAATAAATAGTACAACACTTATTATTGTTGGGTTGTACCTTATATACGAAGCGATCAATAAATTTTTTAACCCTCAACCTATAGATGGTTGGATAGTTGTTTGGATTGCATCAATTGCACTAATAATAGATGCCGTAACAGCATGGCTTACTTATCAATCAGGGGCCAAAAATAATCTTAATTTAAAAGCCGCATTTATTCACAATATGTCAGATGCCTTAGCGTCAGTTGCCGTTATTATTGCAGGTAGTCTTATTATCTTATACCAGTGGTATATAGTGGATTTACTCGCAACTATTGCTATCTCAATATATGTGATTTATCACGGGTATAGTCTGGCTAAGCAAACCATGATTATTCTGATGCAAGCCGTACCTGAGAATATTGATATTGATGAAATTTGTGAGGAACTTGAAAGTTTAACAATGGTTTCAAAAATTTGGCACTTACATGTATGGCAACTTGATGATAAGGAAATATTTCTTGAAGCAAGCTTAGAATTTACTCCATCCAATTCACAGTATGATCTCAACCCAATTAAAGACCTTCTTAAAGATAAATATGGTATCCATCATTCGACGATAGAGAATAGTGCTAACAATGCTTATGGAAACAACTGTTATGATGTTAAACAATAAAAAAAGCAGCTTTAGTTAAGCGTAAAACGGGCAAAGGAGTATTTAATTATTAAACCTACTGTTTGGATTAACCCTGGTGTTGTCACAATATATGGCTCTAGCATAGATGCTAATGCTCATATTCATCATGCAATACAATTAATATGCCCCTTCAGTGATTCGCTTTGTAAGTTGAATGGAAGAAAAATAACAGGTGTAACAGTAATCGATTCAAAAGTTGAGCATCAACTAGAAATGGCTGAAGGTTGGGTGTTACTTATTGAACCAAAGAGCAATTTGGGGAGGGAGTTGGTTACTAAATTAATGGGGCAACCATTTAAGTCATTTATAACATCTTTTTCAGAGTCAGGTAACAAACCGTCTCAAACAGACGATTTAACTGAATTTTTAACACCAGTATTTGACGAATTAAAACTTACAAAACAGTTCTTAGTTGATAATAAAAACACAGTGGAAGATAGACGTATTCAGAAATTGTTATCTGAATTAGATCGATGTCTATATGTCGATTGTATCAAACCTACTAATTGGCGAGCTTCTGAAGTCGCTAACCAATTAGCTTTATCTGAAAGTCGTTTTCTTCATTTATTTAGTAAAGAGTTAGGTCTTGCGTGGCGACCATATTTATTATGGCGAAGAATGATCTGTGCTATTCAAGCGTTAATTAATGGTAGCTCTGCTACAGATGCTGCTCATCTGGCTGGCTTTTCAGATAGTGCTCACTTAAGTCGAACATTTCGAAATAACTTCGGTATGACAATAAGGCAAGCTCATACTCTTTTCAAAAAAGTTAGCTAGTTTATTCAAGTTTTCGTTTGAGTGGTTGGTTATTCTAGTACATATTCATTGAATAGGAATTTCCCATGAAACTAAAACTAAGCAGATCTATTTTAATCATCGTTGCATTGATAATCGTATTGGCAAGCTTAATACACGGCACCTTTGCTGATATATCGATATTTCATGGTCTGATTTTACACCCCATCTTTTTTTTAGTTGGACTTTCTTTGGCTGCATTCAGTGTAGAGGGGAGTAACTGTGACTAAATTATCAAAAAATTTATTAAAACATACCCCAATGTTGGATTTTAACCATCCGCAAATCCAAAGTTTAATTGAGCAACGACATTGGCGAGATTTATCCCAATACGATGCCATTGGCGAAATTTATAACTATGTACGAGATGAAATTAGTTTTGGCTATAACGCAGATGACCGAATACCAGCAAGCCAAGTATTTAAAGATGGTTATGGACAGTGTAATACTAAAGGTACTTTGTTAATTGCATTATTACGCGCTGTTGGTGTGCCAACACGGTTCCATGGTTTTACAATTTACAATGAATTACAACGTGGTGCGATCCCTAACCATTTATTTTTCTTTGCGCCAAAGCGTATTATTCATAGTTGGGTTGAGATTTATTACAAGGATCGTTGGATCAACTTGGAAGGTTATATCATTGATAAACCTTATCTCAAACAAATTCAGAGTCGTTTTGCTGAGGATAACGAGAGCTTTTCAGGCTTTGGTATTGCAACTAAATGCCTTGCAAGTCCTGATGTTGACTGGACAGGAGAAGATACTTATATACAAAGTGACGGCATTGCAGACGACTTCGGTACATATGAGCAGCCAGATGACTTTTACTTAAAGCACGGTAGTAACCTTACAGGGATTAAAAAGGTTCTTTTCCGTTATGCGCTGCGTCATTTAATGAATAGAAATGTAAATAACATTCGCTCTAATGGCGTCAGTTAGCATTAACAAATCATAAACGTATTTAGCTGCGCAATGACGAATCTATTTTCTGATCTAACACTATCAATAATGAGACAAATAAATTAAATCTAAGGTGCCATAAAACCGAGTAACAAATCCTAAACTTACTTACGTATATTGATCTGATTATCAAAGTAAATCAGAGGAAATGCTAATATCCGCTTTTGAGATAGGTAGAATAATCAAACTCAAAATTTCGTGTAAAGTTATTGGGATAAATAAGAAAAAACATTTAAATTAGAATACAGCTATAGGCTCCCTAAGTTGCCGACAGTAACTCAAAAGCTAATGTCAGCTATTGGCTAATTTTGAACTAAAGAACAACCTGTAGCTAATGTCAGGAAAGCGCACCAAGTGATCATATTTATTGGTGGCAAACCTAATGTTATTCAGTGGTTGCAGTTAATGTTATTAGGTGACAGTGTTAGATGATAATGACTGGCAGTTCTGATGCAATTTGGTGGCATAACTGATGTAATTGTCCATGCATTTTCTAGGTTGGAAATAGGGTATGGTTTGGAGTCTCTTTTTTAGTCGATTCTAGTACTTCTTTTGTTTTCTTAATAAAGTAATCTACATCTTGATTACTTAGAAGCCTCTCAACACGATGCATTGCTTTATACTTCTTATAGTATCCTTCGATTGTTTTAGTACTTGTACCACACTGTTCCGCTACATCATTTATCAATACACCTTTGCGTAACTCTGAATTAATAAACTCGTGACGCAATGAATACTGCGTGTAACGCTTTGAGATTTTACCTTTTAGATAATCCATGTACAGACTAAAAGTATCTGCAAAGTTAATATCTCTTTTTTCTGAACCACTGAACATTAGATCATCTTTAGCTTCTTTTACTATTTCAGATAGTATTTTATTAATGCCGTACCTTACGAAGTAGAGACCTTCTATTGCCTTAGCTGTCTCACTGTATATTACGATTTGACGTGAATGTGGTACTAACTTAAGTCCTCCATCTTTAGTACGATTAGAGAGCTTCCCACGCTCTATGTCAGCATAGTAAACCTCGACTTCTTCTATCTTTTTAATCAGTTTCCCTTGCTCATTAACTTCTCTTGTAATTTCAATCTTACCTTTTGCTAAATGGCTCCATTTTACGCCTACCACCTCTTCACCTGGGCGTAAACCACATGATGAAGTCAATGCTACATAAAAAGGAAATATCCTACGGTTCTCTCTTGTTTTATAGTTAGTTGTACTGCTCTCATAAAAATTTTGGAAGTTAGTCATTATAACCTTTAGATCTGCTTCTTCGATGACAGGTCTCTCTTCACCTTTCACCCACTCAATCACTGGAATATTGGGGATCTGGTTTGCAGAAAGTATTCTGTTTCTTTGGGCGAATTCGAATATCAGCTTTATTGATTTATAGATATTTTGAACTGTCGCCTTCCCCCTATTTTCGTGAATTTCTTTTACTGTGAAAGCATCTACAAAATCAGCATATTGAACTTCAGTAATCTTCTTGTTAGCGAGATATTTATTATCTTTAAGTTTGTTCTTAATGTTTGAGCTATGAACTTTAGATTGAGGCTTTACCCTGTGTGCTTTCTTACCTTCCGCTATACCTTTATCTACTTCCAGTTGTGTCTTATCATCCAGCTCCCTACATAGTCGAGCGCAGATCACCTTCCAAGATAGATCAGAGTGCACATCTTCTGTGCCTGATTCAATTTTAGTAAGTATTTCTTGTTCTTTTACAAGTGCAGCAGTTGTAGCCTTGGCAATTCTTTTTTCGCCTGTAGAAATTCTTCTAGGCGCTCTCTCATTAGGAATACTAATTTGTGCGGTAAATGATTTACTTTTAGGGGTGTTTTTTACAAGCACTACTGTAGATGATATACGTGTGCTTCTTGCTGCTAACTCGAACTCAGTTAACTCTTTATTTTCGGATCTTTTAATGGCTTCTTTAAACGCTTTATATGCAAAATCAATTGCGGTCTCATCCATCGATTGCATGATCTCAATCTTTTTAGCATTAATATCCAGTTGATCTGACATATATAGTAAACTGTTAATAATAGTATGTTGGTTATATTAGCAAATATAAATAATATTTACATAATAAAATACATAATAGTTACATATACTAGGAAATAAATATTGTAAGTTGTTGATATTTGTAAGTTTTATTTGATGGTCAGGGGATTCAAAATCCCCTGTCGCAAGACGTGTCGGTTCGAGTCCGACCGCTGGTACCATTCTTCCTTTATTATTAAAGGGCTATAACAGAGAAAACCGACAACTAATGTCGGTTTTTTTGTCTCTGAAGTTTGATGTTATATTGCAGATTATTATCTACTTTTGAATTTTATTGGTATAAAAAAATCACCTTCTTGCTTCGCCTGACCATATTTTTTGTATAAAATACCTCCCTATATTTTTTATTTATCTCTTCACTTTTGGTTTAGTGATCAAACGCTATTAAAAAGGTTTTTACATGGCAGCTACAGCGCACGCACTTCACATACTGGTTAAGCACAAAGAAATTGCAGAAGATATTATTAAGCAGCTAGGTAAGGGAGCTAAGTTTCAAACGCTAGCTAAAAAATATTCGTCATGTCCTTCAGGTAAGAAAGGGGGAGATTTAGGCGAGTTTAAACGAGGTCAAATGGTACCTCAATTTGATAAAGTAGCATTTAGTGGCGCAATATTAGAGCCCCATCTCGTTAAAACTAAGTTTGGCTGGCATGTTATTAAAGTACTTTATCGTACTTAAAGTAAGACGAAAAAATAGAGGTAAGGAACATGAATATTTTAATTTATTTTTACTCTGTTAAGTTTTTCTCTTATTGGCGTTATTCGAAAAATTGACTTTGGTTATCAGACCAGTGTACCATGTGGAAATGAAAGGATTTCATACATTACCAATGGGACGGTATCTAATTTTTAAATTTTAAATTTAATATCGACTATAACTAGTCGATGTTTATTATTTTGAATATATGATACCTATGAATAAATTAGCAGTAAACCAACTAAAAATTGGTATGAAAGTCGTTAAATTGGATAGAAAATGGCTTGATACCCCCTTCTTAAGTCACACTTTCGTAATTGAGACTGAAAAGCATTTAATTCAACTACGCAAAACATGTGAATATGCCTTTGTAGAATCACAGTGCCCATCGGCCTTTATTGACAATGAAAGTGTCTCGGCTAAGAATAAAGAAAATGAAGGTAAAGAAACTTTATCAAAGTCATTTAAGCTCTTAAATGTTATATTTAATGACTTGACCACAAGCTCTTATCTGAGCTCTAAAAAGGTAAAAGAGGTTGTTAATTATTTAACTGTTCAGGTTTTAGCCGACTCTAAAACCTATGATTATTTAAATACCATTCAAATCAAATCCCCCTGCATTGCGCATAAATCATTAAGAGTACTGATACTCTATTTAACATTGTGTAAATATATAGGCATAAAAAAAGACAAACTATTAGGTCTTGGGTGTGCTGCATTACTGCATGATGTAGGAATGGTTAAACTTCCTATTACATTCGATAAACCAGAAAAACTGACTGTGACAGAAAGAAATTACGTTCTGAGCCATACTCAAATAGGTGTAAAGCTTATTGAAGAAAATAAAGCATTTCCTAGTATTGTAAGTCGAATTATTGAATCACATCATGAGCACTTCAATGGTACAGGTTACCCGGCTGGGTTAGCCGGTCGAGATATAAACCTCTATTCAAGGATGCTTACCTTGGTTTGCACATATGAAGCAATAACTCGTAACAGAAATTATAAGAGTGCCTTATGTTCTTATTCTGCTATTTCAGAGTTAGCAAGAGTTTCAGGAACTATGTTAGATCCTCGTCTTGTCGCTAGGTTTATTGAAGTGATGAGGGAGTTTCCTGTCGGGACTCATGTAAAAACAATAGATGGCGATTACGTTAAAATTTTAGCCAAAGTAGGAGGAAGAAAATATCAAGTTGCCTTAGCCTCTTCTGAAGATTGCGATTGTAACTTCTTACTAGATAGTGATGTTTTTGAAGGAGTAATTTATGAATAATCTAAATACTTTGTTAGATAATTTTAGTCATACCGCTACCTCCTCCAATGAAGTTGAACTTACCCCTTGCTATAACAGATGTCGGGACTGTCCTTTGTTTCCATATGAACAACTTGCAAGTGCAAACATTAATAAAGGAGAAAAGCGTGGTACTTTTATTATTCATGCTGAGCATCGCAAAATTAGTTCTCAGGGCTATAGGTTGATTTGTGCTTTAACGCGACAGGAAAGTACAATATTACCAACAGATTATTTAATTCAATATGTTTGGCCTGATTCGACTATTGTAAAAAATAACTTAAATGTTGCTATTTATGATTTACGAATTTTGTTACGAGGAACGTCAATTGATATTGAAAACCACCGAAAAGAAGGTTATTGCTTAAAGTTATAGAATAATTGCAGTACTTTAATGAAGCTGAAAATAGCATCCTACACTTAAGAGCTTATTTTCAGCTTTATTCATAAATAGAACTTAAATAGTATTTTTCTTCTTCTGTAAGTGTATTAATTTGTTTCTGTTGACTAATACTTTTTAGTTTTACCTCTTCGGTTAACATCTGCATTAATCTCATGCATACATCGAGGAAGTACTCATCTTTTTTTGTAAACGTTATTGCTATATTTTTCAATAAATTAATATCGATAGGAACTACTTCACTGGATATGTATTGTGTTGCTATTTCAAATTCAGAAATTATTTGAGCATGAGTGAGTTTATCCATTATTTGACTCCAATACTTGTTTCCAGCTGTGGATTAAAATAAAACCCTTGAATTTTTACACCTTTAATATTCGATATAAACTCTACCTGTTTTTTCGTTTCTACCCCTTCAACTATAAGGAGGTGTTCTTGATTTAAGTAAGTTAATAAACTTTTTAGGAAGTTTATGTCTGAGTCTAAAAGCCCCCAAAAGAGTTCTTTCGCAACTTTGATTGCACTGAACTTCACTCTTTTTGAGATAACTATGTCGAAATTTGACTGATTATTGCCAAAATCATCTAACCATAAGCTGATGTTTGAAATCTTGTTTATTTCGTCAAGTAACCCGTATTCGTACGCGCCTAATTCTTGGATATCACTTTCTAATAACTCAAAAGCTATCTTTTGCTCATTGTGACTCAACAACAATGGAAGGAGCTCAGCAAGCTTACGTATAACTTGTATAGGCGTGTTTAGGCTAACGGTATAGCTTTTTAGAGAGGGCTCTGCTAATACGGCTGTTAAAATCAATTTAAACAACTCCACATGTTCACTCGCTGTTAAATGTTGAAAAAAGCTGTAGGCAGCGATGCTTGAATCTTGATTAGCTACTGAGCATAAAACTTCTATATTTTCAATGGTGTATGGTGGGGTGATAATCTTCTCTATGCGAGGTGAAATAACCACTCTCCCCCAGATTACACTGGTGAAATCAATATTATTTAAGTTAAACATTCTGCATCCATAATTCGCTCTATTTCATCATTTGATGAGGTTAGAGCATAACCAAAACCTCTGATGCTCTCTATTTTAATATTAGTATGTCTAAGAGTTGTTCTTATCTCTGATATTGTAACGGTGAGGTTATTCCTCACCACTAAACTGTCAGGCCAACCATATTCATGTAAATAATTAAAGCTGACAGGGGAGCTTTTACATTGTAAAAGGGCACAAAGTACTCTCAATGCTCTATTTGAAAGTTTTATTCTTTTATCGTCAAAGATAACAGACTGGGTAATACTACATAATGATATATTGCTGCTAAATACCAAAGACTCTTTGACTTCACACTGACTGCAATAAGTTTTGCATGTTTTCGTTTTTTCGTTAGCTCTTTGCAAATCCATACCTATAATTTCCACAAACTGTTAATACACTTTTTCACCGAGTAAATTAATTTAAATTGAATTAGATCATCCTTGATCTCAACAGTACAACTCTCTTATATCGTGGAGTTTTTTTTGTTCTGTTGTATTACTGCCCCCAGTAATTATTCTTTGTTGCAATTTTTGGTCAAGATGAGTAAACGCTTGTGGATATGTTGCAATACGGAGAAAGCCTCGCTATTAATTCCAATGAATTTGGGGGCATCAAAAGTAATAGCGAGGTATTCACACAGTCTTTGTAAATATTCGAAGTAAGCAGTGAGTAAATGAATATTATCGCGTCTTAACGAATCTAAAGAGTCTTCTACCAACTCAAGTGCTAAATGGGTGAAGAAGGTTTTTTCTTTATCATCTTTTTTAATCATATGCTTTTTCATATACACCTCGATTTTTACAAATGCATTCTTGCATACTTCTAGCGGTGTAAAATTATTATAAAATTTATAATTTTTTGAGTTGCATGATGAAAAAGGGAGGGAGCCATCAATATAATGATTAGATTAATGGCAGGGTTAATGTGATAAACATATGACCAGGAGCCTAGTTAAGATATACCGATTGAAATTAACTAGGATAGTTACTCATAATTGCTTCACATACTGGTTAAGCACAAAAAAATTGCAGAAGATATTATTAAGCAGCTAGGTAAGGGAGGTAAGTTTCAAACGTTGGCTAAAAAATATTCGTCATGTCCTTCAGGTAAGAAAGGGGGAGATTTGGGCGAGTTTAAACGAGGTCAAATGGTACCTCAGTTTGATAAAGTAGCATTTAGTGGCGCAATATTAGAGCCCCATCTCGTTAAAACTAAGTTTGGCTGGCATGTTATTAAAGTGCTTTATCGTACTTAATTAAGAGCCCATTTTTAATTCTCATTCTTTTTAGAACTTTCTGTCGCAAGACATGTCGGTTTTAAATCTAGTACTAGTTGTATTATTCCTTTATTTTTAAAGGATATAACAATAAAAACCGACAATCAATGTCGGTTTTTTTGCCTGAAATTTGGCATTATATTTCAGCTGCTAATCACTATGCCTGTTGTACTCGCGCTATTTGGTTTTCTACGTCAGTTAAGTGACCAGTTTTCAGCCAAATTTTTGCGCCATTATTCCCTGCTTTTATACTGATGCTTTCATTAATCGGTAACCGTGCCCAGCTGTGCTTTGTTAGTTGGTCTTGATGTTCGCGAATATCACCTTCAAGCACAAAAAGTTCAGCGCCGCCTAGTGGTGAAATGTTCAAGCTTGCATCGGCATCGAAGTGTAATAGTGACACTTCTTCAATAGCATCTTTGTATAACGGCGTTATTTCAATGCCATTATGCTTAGGCATTGCAACCTTGCCCATAGCGTTCATTTGTAAACGAACGTGTGTTCTGTCTTCCGGTTGGAATTGCCATAGTTTAACCATAATTACACAGCCAGCTTCTGAGCTAGGTGTGTGGCTAGACTCTGGCGGATTACGAATATAGGAACCAGCAGGGAAGTCACCATGTTCATCTTGAAATACACCGTCAAGAACAATAAATTCCTCCCCACCGGTATGTACATGTGGTGAAAAGGCACTACCCGGCGCATAACGAACAATGCTGGTTGCTCTGGCAACTTCACCGCCAACACGCTCAAGTGCACGTCTGTCTACACCTACCATGGGGGATGCAACCCAAGGTAAGGTAGTGCTGTGTACTATTTCTCGTTTACTAAAGTCGGCGGCAATTTTCATGTGATTTCCTAATCTTCAATTTTTCAGTTTTAGTAAGTGTTAACTAAGTCGTAGTTAAGTATAAGTTACGCGGCAATACTAGGGCGGTTAGCAATACGTGCTTGCCAAGCAATTAAGTTAGTTAATTCACTTGGGACAATAATTTGTGCAAACCCCGCAAACACTAGACCAGAATGCAAAGTGATGTCGGCAACAGTAAACTCATCTCCCGCTAAATAACTATTTTTTGCTAATACCGTATCGAAGTAAGCTAAACCTGATAATGCTTTTTCTAATTGTTTTTGACCCCAGGCTTTATTTTGATATGTTTCAAGTGCTGGGCCTAATCCATCTGTTGCATGATGAAAATAAGTAGCGACTGCATCTAGTACCATCGACTCTGCACGGCGTTGCATCATGCTAATAACAGCACGATCTTTAGCCGTGTTACCCGTTAGTGATGGACCAGAAAATTCATGATCAATATATTCAATAATAGCTGAACATTCAGCGATAAAAGTGCCGTCTTCAAGCTCTAAAACTGGCACACCACCTGCGGGGTTTTTCGCTAAAAATTCGGCAGTACGATGTTCTCCATTCATTAAGTCTACGGGAATAAATGTTGCTTTGTCAGTGGCATTTTTTTCAGCTAATGCAATACGAACCCGCAGTGGATTAGGGAAGTTCTCAACGTCATAAATTTTCATAGTGCTCTCACTTTATTGGTTAATGATGTTTGAACAATGTTTTCTACTGTTTGCTCAAACAAAGCTTTAGTGTTAATTCATCTAATATGATTAACTATCTACTGGTAGGTAGGTAGGTTAGTGCGAGATGCTAATATAGTCAATGTTTTTTGCTTTCTAAAGCATCAGTATTTTGAGTGGATGAATTTTAAAGTAAATAAATTAATAGCTTACAAATTATTTAATTAGTAATTAATTTAGCTATAACTTGCTTAACAGCGCAAACAGCACCTTCAAGGTATCCGGCATCGTCTGCTGAAAACTCGCTAGCAGCCAAGTAGATATTTTTCTCTTCTAGCTCATTTATATGTTCAATAATATTAAAGTTAGGGTGACTTGGCGCTTCACGGCAGTCTTGCTTAGTGGTGACATACTCATCGAACGCCCAGTCTTTAAGTAGTGTTGTTTGCGCATTTTTGGCTTGCTCACCATACAATTGCTGCAATTGGTTTATACAAGCTTGTTTAATTTGTGACTCGCTGTATTGAGCACGGTTTTGAGCTGGAATTCCTATAAAGCCAAATAACGCATAAGGAGGGGAGTTATCAGCACTAGCATCATGCATTTCTTGCATGGGCCCTTGTTGGCTGAATGCTTGGCCTGATAATCCTCTTTCTCGCCAAAAAGGACTGGCGTAAGTTGCAATAAATTTTGCTTGTGCAGCCATCCATGTTGGTACCTGCTTAAAAGCACTTTGCAGTGAAGGAGAAGCCCAATGCTGTGGCGTTAAATGTTGAGCTATCATGCGAGGTGGTAGTGCCAAAACTAAATGTTCAGCTGCGAAATTTATCTGCGTGTTGTTGTGTTGAGCAGTGATAACCCAGTGGCCATCTTTCTGCCTAATATTTGTTACGGCGTGGCTTGCTTTTATGTTTTCTGTATTGAGTTTACGATAAATTGTCTCAATAAGTGCCGTCATACCACCTTGTACGCGATACGTAGTCATCGCGCCAGCTCCGACCGTTTGAATTATCTCTACATTATTTTGCTTTTGGAATAAAGCATCACCTTGGGTGTATTGTTCAAAGTAAGTTAGGCCAAGTTCTGTCAGCAAGTTTTGGATATTATGCTGGTGTGGAAAAACCCAAGTAGGGCCTAAATCATGATAGTGCTTTGACTGCTGATCTTGCACACCAAAAATGCGTCCACCTAACTCCGCTTTAGCTTCAAGCAAAATATAGGGTAAGTTTTGTTGCTGTAATCTCCAAGCGGTTAAAAGCCCTGATAACCCACCACCTATAATAATATTTGAGCTGTGCATTTTATGTCTTATTACCTAAATTAAGTTGTCTACCTATCGGTAGAGAGTTTTAGGTGTATAATGTTTCTTGTCAAGCCATTTCTAGTCATAGATAATTGGCTTAAGCAATTAAGGGCAAGTTTTATGACGAAAAAACAAGAGCTTCTACAAATAGCACAAAACAAGGTGCGTGAGGGTGGTTATAACAACTTTAGCTTTAGAGAATTAGCTAAAGATGTTGGGATAAAAAGTGCAAGTGTGCATTATCATTTCCCGACGAAAGCGGACTTAGGTGCAGAGCTTGCCAAACAATATACTGATGACTTTATTAGTGCTTTAGGAGAGCCTAACGCACATCTAGCTGCAGGAAAAAATCCTGTTAGCATTTATATTGAGCAATTTAGACAAGCATTATATCAAGATAAAAAAATGTGTTTATGCGGCTTGTTGGGGGCAGAGTCTGATGTTTTACCTGAGCTTGTTCGCGCTGAAATTAAACGTTTTTTTAATAAGAACTTGGCATGGCTTGAACAAGCTTATTTATCGATAAATACTGATGATGCCTTAGCAGCTAAGCAGCAAGCAATTAAAACTATATCGCTGCTTGAAGGCGCAATGATGATCAGTATTGCTATTGAAGATAATAACGTATTTGAAAATGCGGCTGAGCAGTTACTGGTAAGTTAATCATGCTAGAGTCAGTAAAATGAAGATACAAAGAAAGCCTACTAGTTGTAGGCTTTTTGCTTTTAAGTTCTTCTGATGAACGCTTCCTTACTGACTCACTTCATCAAGTAAATAAATCAGAGATTGATAGTCAATACCACTATTTTTCGACAAGCCAATTTCACAGGTTCTACTATTACTATAGCCTTGTGTTGTTGGGTCGAATATTTGTGCTTTCAGTGGCGAAAGGGCACTTTCATTTAGCGCTGGCATAGTAAAACCTTTGTCACCGGCGAAACCACAACATTCTATTCCTAATGGTTCGATAACTTCAGTAGCACAAATTTGAGCGATTTTACGTAAGCTGTCAGCAATACCCGCTTTTCTTGAGCTACAGGTAATATGTAAGGCTACAGGTGTTGTTTTTGGCACTATGGTTAAATGCTCAACGACAAACTGTGCGCAAAAATCGGTTAGTTCATAAATTTTCAGCTGCGTCCCTAATTCTTTAATCCTTAAATTACACGGGCTAGTATCAAACACGATTGGAATTTCACCGTTATTACTTAGTGCCGTTAATTGCGTGATCAGCTCGTTACCTTTGTCTTTGGCAATATCAGCTGCACCTTTACTGTGAAACGGTAGGCCACAGCAAAGCTGGTTAACACTGCCTGGGTAAATAACGTCAAAGCCTGCTTTTTCTAACACAGCGGCTGAAACTTCGGTTAAACTTCTTTGCTCTTTATTACTGGCATTTGGCCCCATAGTGCGGCTGGCACAACTGGCAAAATAAATAACAGGCTTACCTGCAGGCGTTATGGTTTCAATGCTTGTCGGCTTTACTTTCTTAACCGCTTTACGTGCTTTAGTTGGCCATTTTGCGTGCCAAAGCGGTAAGCGTTTACCACTGATGTTATGTAAACCGACACCTATTTTATCGACGGTTTCATCTCCTAAAGCCGTAGTCACCAAGCCATTAATTTTAAATGCGGTGGCGGCAGAAGCGCTAACCGCCGCAAAATGATTGGCCGACCATTTTGCGATGAGCTTACCGGTACTGCCTAACTTTTCACTGCGTAACTGTCGAATTAAATCACCGGTGTTAATACCAACAGGGCAACGTTGAGCACACATGCCGGTAGCAGCACAGCTATCAATACCTAAGTGTTGGTAGTTTTTGTTGAGTTCTTTTAATTCGTTTTGTTCTGAGTCAGATAAGGTTTTTGCTTGTTCAAGTTGCTGAATACGTCGCCATAAGGCGATGCGATGCCTTGGCGTTAAGCTAAATTCTTTTGAAGGACAAACCGGCTCGCAAAAACCACATTCGATGCATTTATCGATAATAGGGTCAGCATGCGGCATTAATTTTAAATGCTTGATGTGGGCATTCTTATCATCATTTAAAATTACCCCAGGGTTTAAGGTATTATTTGGGTCAATAATGCTTTTGAGGCTTTTCATCACTTGATAGGCTTGCTGTCCCCACTCCAACTCAACGAAAGGTGCCATATTTCGGCCTGTGCCGTGTTCTGCTTTTAACGAGCCTTTAAATTCTACTGCGACTAAATTTGCCACTTCATGCATGAATTGGTCATAGCGTTGAATTTCTTTTTCATCATCGAAAGACTGGGTAAATACAAAGTGCAGGTTACCCGCCAATGCATGACCAAATATAATGGCTTCGTGATAATGAAATTCATCAAATAGTTTGTGTAACCTAACAATACCTTCGGCCAGTTTATCAATGGGAAATGAAACATCTTCAATAATAACGGTAGTACCAGTTTCTCGAACGGCACCTACGGCTGGAAATGTCGCTTTTCGAATATCCCAAAGTTGTGAACACAAGGTGGTGTCGGTGGTAAAATCAATTGCTTCAACAGGTTGATATGATGCAATTAACTGTTCAATTTCGACGATGTTTTGAGTAAGTTCTGTTGCTGACTCAGCGCGTGTTTCAATTAGCAGTGCTGTGGTTTCGTCTGGCAAGTCGCAGAAGCGATCAGGAAGTCCTGCTTTACCTTTTACCGAATTTATTGCTCGTTGATCCATTAATTCAACAGCTTCAACAGGGCTTGTGCTTAATGCTGTTACTAATTTGCAGGCTTGTGCTGCACTAGAAAAAGAATACAACGCACTGGCTTTATGCTGATAATCCGGCACGGTATGGTAGGTAATATTGGCAATAAAACCTAATGTGCCTTCAGAGCCGATCATTAAGTGCAATAAAATATCGATAGGATCTTCGAAATCTATTAAGGCATTAATGGCATAGCCTGTGGTATTTTTTAATCGGTATTTATGCTCGATAAGTGAACGTAGCGCTTCATCAGATTTAACTGCTTTTGCTAGCTCGTTTAGTTCACTAAGTAAACTGGCATGTGAGATACGAAATTGCGCAATACTGTCAGCATTACTGCTATCTAATATCGTACCATCAGCCAATATTACTGTCATATCAGCAAGGCTGTAGTAACTATTTTTACTAACACCACAACACATACCTGAAGCATTGTTTGCTGCTATTCCGCCAATGCGACAAGTATTAATTGAGGCCGGATCAGGCCCCAATTTACGTTGATAAGGTAATAAGTGATGATTTGCATCAGCACCAATAATCCCTGGCTGCAAACGAATTTTTAACCCTTCGTCTTCAATATCAAAACCATTCCAATCAGTTGATAACATCACTAACACGGAGTCAGTAATTGCTTGCCCAGATAAGCTTGTACCGGCGGCACGAAAAGTTATCGGCACGTTGTAGTTATCCGCTAAACTAATCACCGCTTGCATTTGTGCTTGGCTTGCTACCGTTAACACCAATTGTGGTATTAATTGATAGAAACTTGCATCAGTGCCAAATGCACGTCGTCGGGTAATGTCATTAATGATCTGCTTAGGTGATAAAATATCGCTAAGCTTTGTTAAAAATTGTTCATTTACAGCCATAACTATCTTCTATTACCTAGGGTTAACCCAATAATGGGTCTGAAATATTCATAACATACACGGCGATCATGGCAAGAGCACCACTAACTAATACATAGTATGCTGTTGGAATAATGGTTTTTCTTAAGGTTGCCCCTTCTTGGCCTAACAAGCCTACCGTTGCTGATGCGGCAACTACGTTATGTATGGCAATCATGTTACCTGCTGCGGCACCTACTGCTTGTGTTGCTACCATTAAGGCTGATGAAATGCCGAGTGTGTTAGCTGCTTCAAACTGAAATTGGCTGAACATCATATTAGATACGGTATTTGAACCGGCAATAAAGGCACCTAATGCACCAATTAACGGGCTGATTAGTGGAAATGCTGAGCCAAATACATTGGAAAATAAATCCGCGCTGGCCACTGGCATACTCGGTAGATCTGACAAGTTAACCCCAGAATTAATGAAAATTCGCACCATAGGAATGGTAAACATCAATACAAAACCTGCACCGATAACCGTTCTGAACGAGTCTTTACTAGCAACCGCTAAAGCACTAAATCTTTCTTTACCACGACAATGCATAAATGCAGCAAAAATGGCAGAAATCACTAATAATCCACCCGGTAAATAAAGGGGACTAAAGCCAGAACTAATACCTGTTTCACCGATAATATTAGTCCATTTGAAACCTGCACCAACTAATAGAGATTTAAACTCAGGAAATACGCGTGAACATACTAATAAAATAGACACTAATACATATGGCATCCATGCTGAAACTGCGGATATATTATTTTTTGGAGTTGATTCTTTTTCGATTTTTAGTGTGCCTAACCAACTTTTAGGCCATAGGTTTGGTGCTTGAAATTCCCATGTTTTTTTAGGCATAAATAAGCCTTTTTTAGAGGCAGTGACTACAATTAACATACTTACCATACCGCCAAGTAGCGCAGGGAATTCTGGCCCTAAAAATATACCTGTTAATGCATAAGGAATGGTAAAAGCTAAGCCTGCGAAAATGGCAAATGGTAAAATTTCTAAACCTTCGCGCCAGCTGCGGTTTGCTCCAAAGAAACGCGTTAGCATCATTGCCATTAATACCGGCATAAATGTACCCACAATGGCGTGAATAATGGCAACTTCGTTAGTAATTAACTGTAGAAACATGTCCCAGTTACTACCACGGGTGAGTAATTCAGCGCCAATCGCTTCGCTATTTAAGCCATTTTTAACACCAATAACAATAGGTGTACCAATCGCGCCAAATGAAACAGGTGTACTTTGAATCATCATACCCATTAATACGGCGGCTAAGGCTGGAAAACCAATCGCAACAAGTAAAGGTGCTGCAATGGCAGCAGGCGTACCAAAACCAGAAGCCCCTTCAATAAAAGTACCGAAGCACCAGGCAATAATGATGGCTTGAATTCGTCTGTCAGGTGAAATTTGTGTAAAGCCTTCTCTGATCACTTGTATAGCGCCAGTTTGCTTTAAGGTGTTAAGTAGGAATATAGCGCCGAAAATAATCCACAGTACGGATAATGTCACCATCAACCCTTGAATTATTGATGCTGAAACACGTCCTAGTGACATTTCCCAAACAAACAATGCAAGTACAACTGTAACTGCCAATGTTACTGGCATTGCGCGTTTAGCAGGCCACTGCAAACCCAGTAGTAATATTGCTGATATCGCTATTGGCAATAATGCCAGTAGCCCTAGTAGCCATTCATTCATGTTTACCTCCAATTCGGTAATATTATTTTGTTATTTGTTATTTACTCTGTCTTTCCCCATTGATGGCAAAACCACTATTGTTGTCGTTATTGCCATCACTTAACAATGTACATTTTTTTATACTTTGGATATATTGTGATAAATGAATTAGTTTTTTTCTTTTTTTGACATAATCAAAGGTGAGTAACGTGGCTGCAAAAGCAGATGATTTAATTTTATTTGTGCTAGTAGTAGAGGCTGGATCCTTTACCAAGGTGGCTGAGCAGTTGAATTTAACCAATTCGGTGGTCAGTAAACGCATTGCTCGATTAGAAAAAGAATTAAACACCCAGTTACTTTATCGCACCACGCGAAAGTTGAGCTTAACTGATGCGGGCACCACGTTTTACGGTAAAGCGCGCTTGGCCAAACTTGCCTTTCAAGAAGCTGAAGACGCGATCACCGGATATGGTGAAGATATTCGTGGCACCATTAAATTAACCATGCCAGTGGTATCAGCACGTTTAGTGCTGAGTAGCGCCCTTGCTAATTTTTGTCACGATTATCCCAATGTTAATGTTGAGCTGACCATCAAGAATAAGTTTGTAGATATTATTGAACAAGGCTATGACCTTGCGATACGAACGGCACACTTGGAAGACTCATCACTTATTGCTCGGCGGTTAATCGATTCTGATTGGGTGGTTTGCGCAAGTCCTGAATATTTGAAAAATAATGGTACGCCAGAAACTCCACAAGCCCTTACTGAGCATAGTTGTTTGATTTATCGCTATGAAGGTACAGGTTCGGAGCAATGGGTTTTCAAAGATGATAACAATGATTACGTTGTGCAAGTAAAAGGGCGCTTTCGTTCTAATAACCTTGATTCATTGAGAAAAGCAGCATTGGCTCATTTTGGTATTGCGTATTTACCTAAAGCGCTTGTGCATGAGGATTTAATGGCCAATAACTTAGTGTCACTGCTTACAGAGCAATCAGGTAAAGACCTGGGTATTTATGCGGTTTATCCGCGTACGCGCCAGCCCGATAAAAAAATAAAATTACTTATCGATTACTTCCGCGATGCCTTTCAGAAAAAGCAGGACTATTTTAATGGTTAAGGTGAGAGAATTTTCAAAAATTCTAAATATAGAATAAGGGTTCGACAGATAAGGCCTAGCAAGTCAGGCAATACCCATCGAAGGTTGGGGGTTCGTTCTACAATTTAAAAGCTGTATTTGGCCGAAAACTGTAAGTAGTTAGAGTTGATGCTTTCGATGCCTTTATCTTTAATAGCATAGTTACCTAATTCAACACCTGTGGTTAAATGAGAGGTAACGTCTGTCATTAAGTTAATGCCCCAATGCGCACGTTTTCGTTCAAGCTCGTCAGTTTCTGCTGCGCCATAAAATAATGTTGAACGTAAATTTTCTGTCCAAAAATGGCGATAAGCAACAGTATATGCCGTGGTTGATTCAACGGCTGTTTCTTCAGTGTTTTGATCAATCACGACAATATCGGGCGTCATACCCGCAGCGACATAACGGCCCGGCTCACCAAAGGTTGCTTGAAAGCGAAAATCATCTTTACCTACAGTTTTAATTCGACCCGCGATATTGGCTGATACCGAAAATTCGTCAAGACCACCTTGGTCTATTTGTCTAAATAAAGTTCCAACAGACAATGTACCCCAGTCGGCTTTATGATTGTAACGGGCAACAAAATCAGGAATTGATTCGTCTTTATCTGCTTGTGGGCCTGTTACACCAACGGCACTTGATGGTGCGCCAATATCACCATCACCATTGGTTTCAGGGTTCTCGATAGCAAACTGCCAAGCGCCATGGGTGTAGCGAACTTGCGTTTGTCGAATAAACACTTCACCTACATGTGGCCCACCAAAATCGAGTGCTTCAGGTAGCGCATGCAATGGCATAAAGGTTGTCCAGTTTTGACCAACCATCCAGTTTTTATAGTTTATGTAGAAATGGCGTAAACGCGGATTTGAAGAGTTACTCACTACTTCATTACCGCCACCGCCATACATATCAAATTCAACAAAACCAGTAACATCACCGTGTTGTACCTTAAAATTCAAGCGCGATTCTTTCACGTTAAAACCAGTGTGTGAGGTATCAACCGCATTGCCTGATGGAAAATTTGCTACCCAATAGTCTTGGTAGGCAATGTCACCTTGTACATGTCGAACATCTACTTTTGCGTAACCACCGAGTGTTACCTTTGTTTCTTCGCCGTTGATGGTGCTAGACATAAGTTCAACACCTGCTTGCGCATTTAAACTTGCCGTCATTGCTGTCACTAATAATAATTTTTTATAGTTTTTATCTGTCATATCTTTCCCCTTATTTGCTTTTTAAAAAGCGGATTGCCAATGTAAAGGGAATTTTTAGTGGGATAAATCGAGCTAATGGATAATGACTTTTTCCAAAAATGGCATAAAGAAGTGGTCTATTGTGCTAAGTGCTGTATTCATATGTTGGTTTGAAACTTGATTAAATAATGCACTGCTATACAATTCGTATCATAATTTGGTACTTATTGAGTGTTTTTGCCATGGATCTTCTTGATGATATTTTTAACACCTTAAATTTAAAAGGTGCTTTATATTTTCGCACTAACTTCACTGCACCGTGGGGGACAACAGTGCCAGAATATGAAAATGCCGCGCGTTTTCACTTAGTCATTCAAGGTCGATGTTATGTACAAGTGGCGAAACAAACCACAATTGAACTTAATGCCGGTGATTTAATCTTAATTCCACGGGGTGTTTCTCATATTCTTTCTCATTCTGCCTGCGACTCAGCACCTCCTTTAGAACAAGTGTTAAATGATGTTGGCTATACTGGCGATGGTGTATTAACCGTGGGAGATGGCGATCTAAACTCGACGACACAAATGGTTTGTGGACACTTTTCTTTTCGATCGCAAGCAGAGCATCCAATTTTAGAGGCGTTACCTGAATACTTAGTTACGTCCACGGCAATGCGAGCACAATATCCGCTACTTGATGAAATACTTAGAATGATCACGCGGCGAGTTTATGATGAACAATTAGGGGCAGCCGCATCAGTCACACGGCTCTCCGAAATTGTATTTATTGAATTAATTCGTTCTTGTATTGGCCAACAGTCTGAATTAACCAATATATTGGAAGCATTTCATGACCCACAAATTAGCCAGTCACTTAGCCTTATTCATGCTGATCATGCTCAGCCTTGGACGGTAGAAAGTTTGGCGTCAAAGGTCGCAATGTCAAGAAGTCGGTTTGCCAATCGCTTTAGTTCGTTAATGGGCACGGGGCCAATGGCTTACTTATCAAACTGGCGCTTACAAAAGGCGTTGGCATTGCTCGATACTTCCCAATTGAGTGTGCAGCAAATTGCTGACAAAAGTGGTTATCAATCGCCCTCTGCATTCGCTCGTGCTTTTTCAGGAAAATTTGGCGCATCGCCTAGTGATTACCGTCGACAAACGCTATAAAAAGCGACTTACTATACATATCGTATCGAAATGTATGCAGATAGTACGTACTTAATGCTCTTATATTGATAAGTCGTATTGAGTTTTCCATTATTGATTTCGAAATAAATAATTAATCAATAGGAAATAATCATGACTAAATTAACGTATAAGAAAGCCAGTATTGCTGTCGCTGTGTTACTAATATCTAGCTCATTTACCAATGCCGTTCATGCAGCCGATGAGCATAATGTTGTACCTGGATTAACGGCAGTAGGTAAGCCACTGGGTTTACACGGCATTGATCCTTTAGCCTTTATAAATATAGGAAATCGAATTTCCGGCTCTGCCAGCTTTACTGAAACTTATGACAACGTTGCGTACTATTTTTCCAGTGAAGATAACAAAAATGCTTTTAAGAAAAACCCAAGTAAATATGTTCCGCAAAATGGTGGTTTCTGTACCTTTGGTGTATCAGTAGGCAAAAAGTTTGATGGCAACCCTAAGTTCGCTGCGGTTAAAAACGGTAAGCTTTATGTGTTCTTAAATGAAGATATCTTCAAGTTATTTCAAAAAGATCAAGATGGCACCATTGTGAAAGCATCACAGCAATGGCAAAAAATTGAGCATGCTGCGGCATTAAGTTTATAGCCAAGTATTTTGGCGTTTATTAAATGGAATAAACGCTAAATCTTTCATTATTTATTCTTGTCTTGGAGCGAATTCTTATGCAAACAGCATATTATTACCTAGCACTTAGCGGCATGTTAACAGTATTATTATGGACGCCTTACATCCTTTCTCGCATGGTAACTTGGGGCTTGCCCGGTTTTTTAAATAGTTACCCTAAGGAAATACCTGAACCGCCTGCATGGGCAAAACGTGCGCAGCGCGTACACTTAAATATGGTCGAAACCATGCCAGCCTTTATTGCGGTTGTTTTAGGGGCAGGGTATTTAGTAGCAGATACGGCAGGCGACACAATAGGACAATGGGCGGCAATATTTTTCTTTGCTCGAGTAATTCATGCAGTCGTTTTTAGTTTAGCTATTCCTTATTTACGAACACCGACTTATTTGGTTTCTTGGGCGGCAATTTTAGTGATTGGCGCACAGGTAGTTATGTAGTTAGCACTTGGCTAGTTGTAAGCGCATATGGCAAACAACTAGCCATAATATCGACAGTATAATATTAGAGATATACGCAAAACTAAAAACTCACTGATATTGTATTAATATTTTGTTAATTTTTAACACTATGATTAATGACTTAATTTTGTATACTTAAGCTAACTCACACAATAATGCCACTTTTCTCCATTAGACGGAGCTTTTAGCGTGGTGTTTTCGGCTAGAATGCAAGGAAGGTCATTGGAAGAATTTTTAGCACAATTAAGGCAGCGACAAGTATTTAAAGTTGCAACAATTTATGCTGTTTCTGCGTGGCCGTTAATTCAAATAGCTGATTTGGCAGTACCTGCGTTAGGCCTGCCTGATAGTGTGATGACCTTATTGCTAAAAATATTCATTGTTGGTTTTCCAGTCAGTCTAATTTTTGCTTGGCTGTTTAACTTTACAAACAAAGGCATAGTGCGTGCAGAAGAAGCCAATAACGGTGAAGGCATAAGTACTAATAATGTTAATTTAAGAACTACCCTTACTGTTGCCGGCAGTTTGGTATTAGCGCTAGCGGTTACGTTATTAAGCCAATTATTTTTCTCAACTCCGCAAGTTCTTACTGAGCCACTTGCCCAACCCTTAAATAAATTATCACGACAAAGCAATATTGAAAGTTTGCCTAAAAGTGACAAAGAATCTATCGCTATATTGCCCTTTGTCGCCCTTAGTTCAGACCCTGAAGATGAGTACTTTGCCGATGGTATGGTTGAAGAGTTATTAAACCTATTAGCAAAGAACTCAGAGTTGCAGGTAGCTGCTAGAACATCTTCTTTCGCCTATAAAAATGTCACTAAAAAAACCATTCCAGAAATTGGTCGTGAACTCGGTGTTGATACCATTTTAGAGGGCAGTATTCGCAAAAATGATACTAACAATAAAATACGAGTGACGGCGCAGCTGATAAAAGTAGCGACAGGTGAACATATTTGGTCTGAAACTTATGACCGAGAATATCGCGATGTTTTTCAAATTCAAGATGAAATTGCTAACGCCGTGGTTGATAAGCTTAAAGTAACCTTGTTAGGAAAAGCTAACAATGACGCTCATGATAAAGGCACCAACAGTATCGATGCCATGGTTGCCTACGGAAAAGGACAGAAAGAACTTTCTCATCGTACGGCGGCTTCACTTACCAAAGCACTGTCACATTTCCAGGCTGCCGTAGCTGCTGACGATGAATATGCACGAGCTTATATCGGTGTAGCCAATGCAAATATTCTTTTGGCTTTGTATGGCACTTTACTGAAAGAAGAAGCCAACAAAAATGCGCAAATGGCAATTGATAAAGCGTTTAGTCTTGATGCCAAGCTGGCAGATGCACATGCTTCACAGGGATTATTATTTAGTTCAACCAGCCGAGGTAAAGCTGAAGCGTCTTTTAAACAAGCAATAGATTTAAACCCCAACTATGCCATGACGTATATGTGGTATGGCTCATTTGTCCAGAATAATGGCGATATTGCTGGAGCTCATAAATTATTTGAACAAGCCTTCGAGCTTGATCCTCAGTCACCTGTTGCCGCTTATAATGTTGCTTGGTGCTATTACCAAGAAGGTAATGAAGGCAAAGCAATGACATTGTTTTCGCAAATTATCGCCAATGACCCTTATTATCCGGGCGCTTATAACCTAGCAGGTGACATTTTAAGAACACGTGGTCGACTTGATGAATCACTTGAAATGTACGAACGCGCGTTGCAAGTTGATGCTGGTAACAAAGGGGCAATTAAAGGTTTGTTGTGGGCAAACATGGATATGAACAATCAGGCTGATACTGAGCAATGGTTTGAATATTTGACTAGTCATGCCGACTTGTTTTCACCATCGGACGTCATATTTTTACAAGCACGTTTTGCCGCGAGTAAGGGCGAAAAGGAGTCAGCGCTAGCATTGTTAGAACAAGTGGACTTTGATGAATCTCGCGCTGATATGAGCCTTTATATTGCTGGCGAAATCGCTTTTTATCGGCAAGATTACTCTAAAGCGATTGCTGCTTACGAGCAGTTGCAAATTAATAGCCAAATGAAGAAAAATTATTTTTACCACCTTATTGATGGCCAAGCCGCATTGCATCTATCTTATGCTTATCAACAATTAGAGCAAACAGCGAAAGCTAATGAGCTGATCTCAGGCTTTGAGCAATACTTACTTCAATTGATAAATAGCAGTAGTAACAAACCCGAAATTTTTTACAATATGACGTTAATCAAAGCACTACAGCGTGATGATGGAGAAGCATATAGCTTTTTCCAAAGCGCCATAGATGCTGGCTGGGTACAAGCATGGAAAGTCGGGGTTGAGCCAATTTTAGCTGATTTAGGCAAAACTCAACGTTTTAGCCAAATGTTAGGTGGCGTTAGTGCTCGTCTTGAAAATATGAAGTCACGTGTCAAAGAGCAAGGGAGTTTTTTGCTGGTTGAGAATTAAACCGCATCACAATACTCAATTACATATCTTAGATTTACTCCCTGCGCTGTATTTACGAGCGTTACGGCTTTTAGTGTCAGTGCAGAAGCCTGCATCAATCATCTTATAGCTCATTGTTTTTATGCCAAAAAGATATTTCTTATTTCACTTTGTTCTTTGCCGTTGTACATATGTTTTATTTCTTTAATTATCTTTAGTTTTAACAAAAACTTAACAAAAGTGTCATCTCTACAGTTTGCAAAATTACTACCCAACAAGCGCTTTATGTCTTGAAGATAACTTGACTGGATATATTGTATACAATATAAATTGATTGTGTTTAAAAAATGTACGTTGAATTTTTCTTAATTTTTAATTGGTTATAACACATCACTTGACCATTAAGTTGAATTCATCAGTGCAATAAATCTAATAAATAATTAAAACGCACAATTAATTTGAAGGGAAGTAAAATGAAATTAACAAGCCTATTCTTAGCAATATCGGCAACCTTGGTGGTTGATAATGCCCTAGCAAGTAGCACAAATAATAATCATGTCGTACATAACCATAAACCCACTATCGTAAGCGACGTTGAAGTCGACATTCGTGATAGAGATGTGTCAGCTCGTGATCAAAATGTAGAGTTAACGACCTTAAAACAAGCGGCTGAAAAAAGTTTATCCTTTAGCCCTAGCATGAGTTTAGCGGCGGCAAGTGCTTGTGTTAGTACAGCTGACTTGGCAGCTGTATCAGGAGTTGCTCGTGCAAACTTAATGAAATCTGAGACAGAATACCAGTGTTATGAAAATAATATTTGGTCTACTCAAACTGCAAATATGCAGGCGCTGTTCAATGAAAATGCCATGATTGATATTGCCAATGAAGCAACCATACTGGCAACAGCATATGATGGCACCACAGCAAATAATTTACGTTATTTTTTGACTTATTTACGTGCAGGTAGATGGACACAAGAGCAGGCGGCCAACACCGCTATTATTGGTAACTATAGTTCGGCAGTTAATACCGCTATTGTTAATTTTTTGAATGTTTTGGCTGCTAACGCAAACTACTATAGCAATGATGAAAGCCATGCCTTTTTAGCGAAGGAAGCGATGATATTGATGTATACGACGGATGCCGCTGATCGTTATCGCTATTTGCCACAAGTGATTGGTTTGTTAGATCGCTATCAAAAAGAATGGGGGGCAAATGCTCAAAATTGGTTTACTAAGTCATTAATCTATATCTATCGTGCAAAAGACGATGCTGCCTTTATCAACGCCGTACAAGCTGACCAAAGTCTTATTAATGCGATGGATCAGTTCTTAAAAAATAATATTTCGATGATAGGTCACGCGCAGGAAGCACAATTTAATGATGTAGCCTCAGAATTTGGCCGTATGCTTAAATATAGCGGCCAAACACTTACGCAAGCTCAAGGTGATATTAGAGACTTTTTAGCCCGTACTGATATGACAGGTACAGCGTCAAAATCTTGGTTTAAAGTAATCAACCAAGTTAATTATTATGAGCCTAACAATTGTAACTTTTATAGCACATGTAATTATAAAACTGAGCTAGAAGCGACCATTCTACCTATTACACATTCATGCAGTGCTTCATTAAGAATTCGAGCGCAAGAACTTACTAACGCACAGCTTAATGAGGTTTGTGATGAGCTTGCCGTGCGAGAAAGTTATTTTCATGAAAAATTAAATACCAACAATACGCCTGTTGCTGATGACAACAACACAACGTTAGAGTTAGTTATTTATAATAATACTGACCAATATAAACGTTTTTCTTATAACATTTTTGGTAATAGTGTTGATAACGGTGGTCAATACTTAGAAGGTGATCCTGCTGTTGTTGGTAATATTCCACGATTTTTTGCTCACGAAGCTGCTTGGTTACTCCCTGAGTTTAAGGTGTGGAATCTTAATCATGAGTACGTTCATTACTTAGATGGCCGTTTTAATACTTACGGTGATTTTAGAGACTTTAACGCTCACGACTCTGTTTGGTGGGGCGAAGGAATCGCTGAGTACATTGCGAAGAAAAACTTTGATGATGATGCGATTGCTGAAGCACGCAAAAATACTTATAAATTAAGTGAGCTTTTTCGTACCAATTATAATGACCATGATTCAACACGTATTTATAATTGGGGCTACTTAGCGGTGCGCTTTATGTTTGAAGAGCAAGCAGGTTATGTTGATAACATATTGTCAGAACTTCGTGTTGGAGATTTTGCGAGTTACAACACTATTTTAAATAACATAGGCACTAATTTAGACGCTCAATTTGCGACTTGGTTACAAACGGTAGAAAGTACAGAAGATACTGTTGTTGTGCCTGGTGACAATGTTTTAACAAACGGTCAAACAGTAACGATTAAATCTGATGGTACAGAAACGCCAACTTATAGTTTTGACATTCCAGCGAATGCAAGTGACTTGGTTATTCAATCATCAGGTGGAACTGGGGATGTTGATCTTTATGTTAAAGCTGGCAGTGAAGCTACAGTAAATAACTGGGATTACCGACCTTATAAGGGCGGTAACAACGAAACAGTTAACGTTGCTGCGCCGCAACAAGGCAAGTGGTACGTGATGGGCAACCCTTATGGTAATCGTGTTTTTGAAAACGTTAGTTTAACAGCGAGTTGGACAGTAGATACTGGTACCGGAGGAGGTGGTAGCGGTGATACTAACGCCTGTGATACTCAATCTGCAATAACACGTGGTAACTTAGAAGATAACCAAGCAGTGTGCCTTGGAAGCCAAACGGTTTACATGGCAATTTATGTTGCAAGTGGCCAAAGTTTATTAACTATTTCTACTCAAGGTGGTAATGGTGACGCCAGTATTTATCAATCAGCTGCTGGCTGGCCTAGTAGCAGTAATTATCAAAATAGTGCGTTAACTAATGGTACAAGTGAAGAAAATTTAATCATTAATAATCCCTTGTCAGGTTGGCACTATTTGATGGTGACGGGGCAGCAAACAGGAACTCAGTTAGTTGCTGATTTTGAATAGTAAATACCTTAAAACTTAAGTTAAGTGAAATTGATTTTAAAGGCTCAAAATAGCAATTTTGAGCCTTTTTTAATTGATATTTTGTTGCTTTTGTATAACGCATAAAATTGATTTGTATAAAATATGTACTACTCTCTTTATAGTGAGAAAACCACATGGAGGTTGCAGTACATGGACGATAAGCAATCACATAACCCGCAGGAATCACCCTCATCTGAGGAATTATTAAAGCGCTTGGCAATAGAGCGTTTAGCAAGTAATTCACCTTGGCATACACGCTTTTTTAATACGCCGGTTACAGCACAATTCTTTACTATGTTCTTGCTGCTTGGCTTCACTATGCTTTATTTATCGATTAGTTATAGCGGTAATACAGGTAGATGCTCTGAGGAATGTCAGGACGAAAAATCAGTTTTTCAACAAGGTATTGTTGTGGATGAACAAACCTTAACAATTGAAATGCTTGAATATGAGCTGAATAAGGTTATTACACCTGAAGAAATAACTAAAACTAGAGCGGTGTTAGATAAAAAATTCTCTGCGGTTAAAAAGTCACTATTACAAGGGCGTTTAGTCGCAGCGAAGGTGAGCGAGCAAGTTTTATCGCAACGTCTTGGTAAGCAGTATTTACCTGAAATAGCAGGAGCAATGAGTTTAATTGCTAAAAATCCCGACCTTGAAACTGTGCAGCAATTATATCCTGCAGGCTCCATTTTTCGCCTACTTAATGAAGCTATTACTGACAATAAAGCGCCGCAGTTAACTCAAAAAGCCTTTTTACAAGGACAGACCGGTGCTGAAGCATTTCAAGAAATGTATGCGTTAGTGAAACTACAACATGAACGCGAGCAACAATATATTACTAGAGTAGAAGAATATATTGCCTCAATGAATGCATATATGTCGTTTGAATGGCTAAGTCGCTTACCTTGGGTCGTTCAGCTAATATTTTGGACTTGGTTTGGCGTGTTAATTAATAATATTGTTTGGTTAATTCGCTTAAGCAAAAATCGCAAAGAAGAGACTGACTTAACGTACACATCTACTGTGTACATCATGCTTTTCCCTCGCTTGATGATTGCACCTTTTATTAGCATCATATTTTTAGCTATGATCTCATCTGGTATGGCAAGTTTCGATATTAGTAATTTAAATAACTTACCAGCGTTTTTAGTAGCAGCATTTTTCCTTGGTTTTATGTCTGAATCAATCACGTTAAGAATACGTCAATTTTTCAATAAATTACTCGACTCTATTGAAACGAACAAGCAACCCAAACTCGCCTTAGCTGACATTGAACCAACACCTAGCTTCAAACCGATAGCCAATACTTCATTGGCTAGCCTTGAAACTAATATGCGTGCTTTGGTTAATAATGATATGAGCGTTACCAACATACGTAACCAAGTCATTAAAAAATCTCGCTTAGATAGCAAGGAATAGCAGTGAAAAAGGAACTGTGGAGAGCAAGAATATGAACAAAAACACACCATATTTAACAGTGTTATTGATATTGGTTTTTTCATTAAGTGGCTGTGTGGCAAATAAAGAAATGGCACAAGTTATTGATCATTTGCATGAATCAAACACGCAGGCTCTAGTTATTATTAAACACCTGCATATTAAAGATGAAGGCATGACAGCTTTAGTGCTAGATCGTAATAAGCAACTTAAGAAATTAGCGCTTGCGCAAGTTAAACAGCAATATAGCTTGAATCTTGCGAGTTTAAGAATAGCGGTTATTGATGTTAATGCGGAAATAAATAAGTCATTTGAAAGTACTAAGCAGGCATGTCTTAACGCGGTAGTGAACGAGTCAAAAAACTTAAGTTCATTGGTCAGCGAAGCGGAACAACAAGCTGCGGCGTTGCATGTTGAAAGCCTGAAGTTTTCTGACGACAAGGTACTTGAATTGCAGGCTGCTAAAGCCGCCGCTGATTATTTTGGCAGACTAAATTCATTAAATACTATTGCAGGAGAAGCAAAAGAAAACTGCAATCAAAAGCTCAAATTGGAAAAAGCTAAAGCAGGTAAAAGAATTGACGCCTTTTTAGCCATTGAAACGGCTCAATTGACACAAGTTCAGACTCGTAAAATCCAAGAAATATCTGCGAGCAAGTTCATTGAAATTACCAGTAACAGTGAACTCTTTGAAGCTTTGATGGCTTGGAACCGTGAAAATGAAATTGCTTACAATAATGCCTCTATGCATATGCAAACTAATAATATTCTTTCTCCTGAAGGCGTTTTATCGACTGCGATGAAAAGTGTGGGCAATGGAGTTATTGCAGGTGCATTAGGTAAAAACGTTGAATCGCCTAGTGCAACAGATGTTTTAAATTCAGGTAAGGCGTTAGTTGAAAGTTTTACTTCCGCGAGTAAAGCGGAATTTTCCAGTAAGTTACTCGAAGCAAAGCAAGGCCTAGCGACGATTAAAGGAAATATAGGTAATAATTTGAAAGCTATTGTTCAAAGCACTGCATTAGCGGTATTAAGAAAAAAAGCGGAAAAGTAATAGAAACATAAAGGTTAATTTGGAGAACCGCGATGAAAGCAAATGAAGAACTATTCAATGCCTACGTTAGTGAAGAATTTAGGAAGTCGGCGGATGAAACAAAACAAGCGTTAGATAACAAAATTAATAGTTATATTACTGAATTTCGAAGCCACCTCGACAGCTTAGTGCAGGAGGTAGAGAAAGTAGATTACAGTGCTCAGTTCCAACAAGAGGCTGATGTTGTCATTAAACAAGCAGACGCTGCCGCCAAGCAGGTTGAAAATATTGCCGACATTATTGCGGAATTGGAGAAAAAAGCCCCTGCATTAGTCGAACAAGTGAATAAATTAAAACAAGCTAATGGTGCTTTAAAAACGGAACTTGATGGCATACATGATAAGGCCAATGCTTTTGGCAGTAACGTTGGTAAGTTTGTTGCCTCCGGAGTTAAGCAAGTAGTTACAGGTGGTTTGCCTATTTTTTGATTGTGTCATTTTATTCCGCTCATTTTTGGGTAAACCTTTGAAGGAAAGTTATTATGCGTCCAGAATATATTGTTGTTCATACCGCCGCTTTTAATGGTAATAATTGTGATAGAGATATGATCGATCGATGGCACAAAGATAGAAATTGGTCAGGCATTGGTTATCATTTTGTTATATTAAATGACAAACATCGCAGTAAGAGCGATGGTACAGTTGAACTTGGTAGAGCAAGCAATAAAGCAGGTGCTCATGCGCTTGGTTTAAATAGCCGATCACTAGGTGTTTGTTGTATCGGGCATGGCGATATTAATGATTTTACACCAGCGCAATATGAAAGCTTATATCAGCTAGTTAAACAATTAATGTCGGAGTTTTCTATTCCCGTCAACAAAGTCATTGGACACAGGGAATTAAACTTACTCGCTGATAACGAGGTAATATCTTCTCGTTATCGTACCAGTAAATCTTGCCCAGGCCATAAAGTAGATATGGACTTTATCCGTGAGCAACTTTCAAGTGTAGCTATAAATACTGAAGTTGAAAGCTCAGAAGTATCAGCTGAATCTCGTTTAGCGATGACCAATGCCATTGCCGTGTTGCAACAGCATCGAGCACAATTTCCTAATGCTCAAGATGAACTTGATGAATTTATTCATCACCCTGAAATTATTGCTATAACGCAGTGATTAGATTCAAAGCTAATTCATTGTTGACTGCATCGCTTTTACGGCCTCAATTGGTTGCTCAGCTTCAGTTATTGCCGTAACAACTGCCACTGCACTAACACCAGTATTCCATACTTTTGATACTCGCTGCTGGTTGATACCTCCAATGGCAACAACGGGAATATTATCAGCCAAAGCTAACAAATGGTGTAGATTGTTCAGCCCTTGAATTTGCCCGGTCATATCTTTAGTTTTAGTGGGAAATATTGCACCAACAGCGAGATAAGATGGCTGTAATTGTTGCGCTAAAAGAAACTCATAGCAGCCATGTGTACTAATACCTAGTCGTAAACCTGCATTTGAAATAGTGGCTAAGTCGGCTAGTTCTAAATCTTCTTGCCCGATATGTACGCCGTATGCGCCATGTTTAATTGCTAACTGCCAATAGTCATTAATAAATAGTCGGCATGAGTACTTTCTTGCTAAAGCTACTGCTTTTTTGATGATAGTATCAAGCTCTTCATTGCTTTTATTTTTAATGCGTAATTGTATAATTTTAATGTTTAAGGGCAGTAAGCGCTCTAACCATTCGATTGAGTCGATCACAGGATATAAACCAAGTCGCTCATGTTTTGCTAAATTTAATGCCCTAAAGGTTGGTAAATGTTGGCATTGAGTGTTGAGTGAATCGATCACCATTGGAAAATAGTTTTTGTCACTCGGCCATCCCATTTGCTCGAAAGCGCCATAATAGCGCTTAGCAAAATCTCTATTTGTTGAAGTTTCAGTGCTTGCTTGTTGCTGTTGTTGGCAGAAGGTTAAACCTTGATTGATATAGGCTTTAGTTAAGGTGAAAGCATCTCGCAGCAAATAATCGTGAGCGAGAAAACAGGCGAGGGCGCTGGCGAAACTACAGCCGCCGCCATGACTGTAACTAGTTGCGATATAAGAAGACTGTAGTTGGTAGCTTTGCAAGTCACTACTGGCTGATTGTTGTATGCAAGTATCAAGGCAGTGCTTTCTTACACTGACATTGCTGGTATTACTAATATCATCCTGATGACCTCCTTTAACGATAACTGCATTACAGCCCAAGCTTATTAATTTTTTACCAATCGTGATGCTGTCACTTTCGGTGCAATTATCAATAAGTTTGCTGAGTTGCTTAGCCTCTATAAGGTTAGGGGTAATAACGTTTATCAACGGTATTAGTGGCAGCAATGCATCGGTATGAATAGTCGATAAACTGCCGCCAACACTAGCTTGACCAACAGGATCATAAACCACGATCAAATCTTTTATTTGCTGTTTAAGCTCTAATAACAAACTAACTAGCCAACTGATTTGGGCATTATTGGCAATTAAACCAATTTTTATCACGCGTGGCGGTTTATCACAACGTAGCGCTTTTGCTTGCTCGGCTAATATTTCTACCTCGATAGGGTTTATCGATAAAAGCTGACTTGAGTTTTGTACGGTATTGGCAGTAATTAAATGGCAAACTTCAACATCAAGGCTATGGCCTGTTTTTATATCTGCTGCGATTCCAGCACCTCCAGAACAGTCGGCCCCAGAAATTGTCCATAGAATAGGTTTAGGCTTTTTAGCTGTTATTTTCGTTTCAGGCTTTATCATTAGTTATGCTCAGGCTGGTGCCAAAAAGGTGTATCTAAGGTTGGTGTGCTCGGATGAGCGGTTTGGCGCTCTGGCATAGTGCCGGCGATATAAGCACTTTCTCCTGCTGAAATTGCGCTAGCAAATGCTTTCGCCATTAGCACTGGGTTATCGGCAAGTGCAACAGCACTATTAAGCAAAACGCCATCAAAGCCCATTTCCATAGCGATACAGGCATCTGATGGTTTACCAATCCCAGCATCCAAAATTAATGTGGCGTCGGGTAGGCGCGATCTAATACTGGCTAAGTTATAAGGATTCATCAGCCCTTTTCCTGTGCCAATGGGAGATGCCCAAGGCATAATAACCTGGCAGCCAAGCGCATATAAACGCTGACAAATAACTAAGTCATCAGTGCAATAAGGCAGTACTTTAAAGCCATCGGCGAGCAATTGTTCGGTGGCAACAAGTAACTCTACAGGGTCAGGCTGCAAGTTATAGTCATCACCAATCACTTCAAGTTTTATCCAGTCGGTTTGAAATAATTCTCGACTCATTTTCGCTAAGGTTATGGCTTCTTTCGCCGTTTTACAGCCAGCAGTATTAGGGAGTAAAAAGCCTTGGCTTTGCTTAACGGTATCTTGAATATAACGCCAAATTTTTTCCCCTGATTGTTCTAACGGGTTTTGTCGTTTCAGTGACAAAGTGACTACTTGTGAGCCACTAGCGAGTATGGCTTGCTTCATTACTTCTGGTGATGGATACAGCGCTGAACCGATCAACAATCGGCTGCTAAGTTGCTGACCATAAATAGTTAAAGACATGCGTTAGCCTCCAACAATAGGAAATAGAATATCAATACTGTCGTTACTTTTAAGCACCGTATTAGCGTAATCATCTTTACCAACAAAATCGCCATTAAGCGCTAAAGCAAAGCTTTGTTGTAACTGGTTTTCAGGTAACACTTTTATGAGTGCGGCTTGGATATTTGTTGGCACTGAACAATCAGCTAACTCAACAGCGTCGCCATTAATGTAAATTTTCATTTTTATCTCGCTAATCTTATTTTGTTAGTTTTATCTAAGCTCGGCAGGGCTTTTTCACTGATAGGCAGCAAATGTGCGTATTGATAACTTGCTGGCGTTTTATTTTGCTGAAGCATTAAATTATCAACATGCTCTAGCACTTGCGACAGCACGACGGGCGCAATTAAAAAGCCATGGCGATATAAACCATTGACTTGTATTAAGCCGTTTTGGCAAAGTGTTTTTGCTTGATTATCACTAAAAGCTGGGCGAAGTTGACTAACATGTTGACGAATATTTGCTTCAGCAAAGCCTGGGTGAATACTATATGCGGCGCTGAGTAACTCCATTGCTGAACGTACTGTCATTGGCGCTGTATCATCACTTTCAATTTCTGTTGCACCTACGACAAAGTGCCCTTTACCTTTTGGCGCAATGTAAAGTTGATAACGTGGGTGCATCAGTCTGACTGGTCTTGAAATATTCACATCAGGGGCAAAAAGTTGGAAAAGCTCGCCCCTAACGGCACGTAAATCATCAAGTTCAGCATGTTTTTCACTGCATGTATTTGATGATGTTTTAGCACCAACACCTCTACAATCAATTATTAAATCAAATGACTGAGTAACTTTTTTATTGTTTTCGCTCTGAAAAGTAATCTTACTTTTCTTTGCTGCAGTGCTTGGCATTATTTCAGTCACTTCAGTTTGACACAGCCAATCAATACCTTCGTCAAGTAATTGCTTTTGCAAAGCGACTAGTAATTTTCTATTACCAATTTGACCTTCTTCTGGCAAATATAGAGCTTGTGAAAATCGCCGCGCTAGCTCAGGCTCTAGTGCTGATAATTGCTGACGATTTAATTGTTGCTGCTGATGTTGAGAGTAATTATTGGCTAAGAAGCGTTTTAAACGATGATAGTCGCCAATATCTTGTTCATGACTAACCACTAACGAGCCCGTTTGTTGGTAAAAGTTGTAGCCTGATAACGACTGAAGTAGTGTTGGCCAAAGTGACAATGAAGCAAAGCCCATGGCAACAATGTTGGCGGGACTGTGCATTGCCTCACCTAATGGCGTTAACAAACCTGCTGCTGCATAAGCGGCACTTGCTTGGCCGTTTTTATGATCTTTGTCGAACAGAGTCACCTGATAGCCTTGTCGATTTAACGACAAAGCTATCAAGCGGCCCATTAAGCCCGCGCCAATAATTGCGATTGTAGGCATTGTGATATTTCCCCGCCGCTATTCGGCTAAGGTTTTTTCGGCACTTTGTTCTTTACTGTGCTCAGTACCGAGCGCAACATTTTGGTAAATTTCACTACCGCTGGCCTTAAACTCGGCTGACTTTTCAGCCATTCCTTGGGCAGAAATCGCGATGGTTTCATCGAGTAGTTTTATTTCGATAATTTGCTCGTTGTTTGCTTGATTCTCCAAACCTGCAGCATAGTCCCGCACTTCTTGAGATATTTTCATTGAACAAAACTTAGGACCACACATTGAACAAAAATGGGCAACTTTACCGGACTCTTGTGGCAGTGTTTCATCATGATAAGCTCGTGCGCGTTCAGGATCTAAACCGATGTTGAATTGATCGTACCAACGAAACTCGAAGCGTGCTTTTGACATAGCATTATCACGAATTTGCGCGCCCGGATGGCCTTTAGCTAAATCACCAGCATGGGCTGCAATTTTGTAGGTCATTAAGCCTTCTTTTACATCTTCCTTATTTGGTAAGCCTAAATGCTCTTTAGGGGTTACATAGCAAAGCATGGCACAGCCATACCAACCAATATTGGCGGCGCCTATACCAGAGGTAATATGATCATAACCTGGGGCAATATCAGTGGTTAGTGGTCCTAAAGTATAAAATGGCGCTTCACCACAATGCTTTAATTGCTCAGTCATGTTTTTCTGCACCATGTGCAATGGTACGTGGCCTGGGCCTTCAATAATGGTTTGTACATCATGTTGCCAAGCAATTTGCGTGAGTTCTCCTAAGGTTCTTAGTTCAGAAAATTGTGCTTCGTCGTTCGCATCGGCAACAGATCCTGGGCGTAAGCCGTCACCTAAGGAAAACGAAACGTCGTAAGCTTTTAGAATTTCGCAAATGTCTTCAAAGTGAGTGTAAAGAAAGTTTTCTTTGTGGTGTGCTAAACACCATTTCGCCATAATTGAACCGCCACGAGAAACAATGCCGGTTACGCGTTTGGCGGTCATGGGTACATAGCGTAGTAGTACGCCGGCGTGAATGGTAAAGTAATCAACGCCTTGCTCTGCTTGCTCAATTAAGGTGTCGCGAAAAATTTCCCAGGTAAGATCCTCAGCAATGCCGTTTACTTTTTCTAATGCTTGATAGATTGGAACGGTGCCAATAGGTACAGGGGAATTTCTGATGATCCATTCACGCGTTTCATGAATATAGCGGCCGGTGGAAAGATCCATTACCGTATCTGCGCCCCATTTAGTCGACCATACTAATTTTTCTACTTCTTCTTCAATAGATGAGGTTACCGCTGAATTACCAATGTTAGCATTCACTTTGATCAAAAAATTACGCCCAATGATCATAGGCTCACTTTCTGGGTGGTTAATATTTGCAGGAATAATAGCGCGGCCGCGAGCAACTTCGCTACGGACAAATTCTGCGGTAATTTGCTCGGGGATACTGGCACCAAATGATTGTCCTTGGTGCTGTTGCAGCAGTATTTCATCTTGCACTTCTTGACGTTTCAAATTCTCGCGTATGGCAATGTATTCCATTTCAGGCGTGATAATACCTTGGCGAGCATAATGCATTTGCGTCACATTTTTGCCTGCTTCTGCTTTGCGCACTTTTGGCAAGTGTTCAAAACGAATGTGATCAAGCCCTTCATCTGCTAGGCGTTGTTGGCTATAGCTAGAACTTTTTCCTGATAAGAATTCGACATCGCCGCGTGCTTCAATCCAGTTGTCACGTAAGCGTGGAATACCTTTGTGGACATCAATTTCAATGCTGTCATCAGTATAAAAGCCGGAAGTGTCATAAACGCATAACGGCTGATTTTTTTCATAAACAGCACTGTCTTTTTGGCCACTGACTAAGGTATCAGAAAGTGATATCTCACGCATGCCAACACGAATATCGTGGATTTCGCCCTGAACATAAACTTTTTTGGAATTTGGAAATGATTGGTCAGCAACATTTTTTAAAAACTCTGCTGCTTGATCGCGACGCTCGCGTCTAGAAATTGAACTCATGGTCTCTCACCTGTTTTTATTAAATAAAAGTTAGGCGGAGCTATATTGGGGTAGTAACGAGGAGCAGTATCTAAGGTAACGCATATAATTGCTTTGAAAGCTGCTCACTTGTTCCCTTCGCAGATGTTAATCTAATCAGGTTCTACGGATCCCGCTTTCGCGATCTCAGCCCTATGGCACTCCGACAAGTCAAAACGTTTAATTTTTTTAAACGTGGCTAGATTCTAGCGTGAAGGTTTGATGATAAGCAACAGTTAAATATATTCTTTATTGAGAACACTTTGATTAAAAAGTTTTTCTTTTCTAAGTAAGCTTTATTGCCACTTTTGCATTTTTCGATAAATAGTTGATGGATTAACTTCAAGTAATGCAGCTGCCTTAGTAATGTTGCCATCACATTTTGCAATAGCGTGCTCAATGGCATTCTTTTCAACTAATTCAAGAGGGATAATTTCGTCGCTGTTTGTGGCTGAGAATTGCGTTGCCTCAGCTGGCTGAAATGAAGGTTGAGCGAGAGTATTGATTGCAGGTTCGTTGATTTTTAACTGTTCGGCAAGTAGCGGCTGTATCATTGTTAAGGTTATTTCTTTGCCTGTATTCATAATACAAACGCTATGAACGGTATTTTCTAGTTGCCTTACATTTCCAGGCCAAGGATAAGCAATGATAAAGTCGCGTGCATCCTTGCTAAAGTCAGCAAAGTTTTTCTGTTGTTGTTTATTGTATTTAGCTAAAAAGTGTCGGGCAATAATGTAAGAATCTTGCTCACGCTCTCTTAATGGTGGCAAGTTTAATGGAATGACGTTGAGGCGATAAAATAAATCTTCCCTAAACTCTCCGTTGTTAACGGCATCGCTTAATTTAACTGAAGATGCCGCAATAATTTGAGCATCAAATTTCATTAATTTGTTATCACCCAAAGCGGTAAATTCACGTTCTTGAATAACTCGCAGTAACTTAGCTTGTAGCGACATAGGTAAAGTTGTTATTTCATCAAGAAATATAGTGCCGCCGTTGCTTTGGGCAAATAGGCCGTCTTGGTCACTAACAGCTCCGGTAAAGGCGCCTTTTTTGTGGCCATATAATTGTGATTCGATTAGCGTTTCAGAAAAGTTGGCACAATTAACCGCAATAAATTTCCCTTCCCGTTTACAACCAGATTCATGACAAGCCTTGGCGACAAGCTCTTTACCTGTACCTGTTTCACCATGAATATAAATAGGAACATTTGCACCTGCCGCTATTGATATTTGATCAATCAGTTGCTTGATTTTAGTGCTTTCGCCAATAATTTTTTGGCTAAGTTGGTTTTTAGCTGGTGAAGCGTCTTTACTGGTAATGCTGTCTTCTACCAGCATAACTAGCTCGGAGTTTTTCCAAGGTTTGGAAATAAACTTTTCAATAATTGCCTGATTAAAGCCAGCAGAGACAGAGTCAAAGTCTTCATAGGCGCTGAGCATGATACGTTTAGTGTCAGGCCAAAGTTGTTTAACTTCAGTTAATAATTTGTCACCGGTGATATCTGGCATTCGTTGATCAGAAATGATTAATACGGGTTGGTTTTCCTGCATGAATTCAAGTGCTAATCGTGGTGAAGTAAATGGCTCAATACGCACGTCTACTCGCATTAAAGTGCGTTTTAATGCGGCTAAAATTTCACGCTCATCGTCAACAATAACAACTAAAGGGCGAGTATCAGTAATTTCCATTATTTAGCAACTCCATCTTTATTTTTTGTAGTACTTTCTTCACTAGGGCAATGCAATATATAGGCGATAATTACACTCTTTGTATGTTCTTGGTGTTTGGCTAAGTTATCAATGTGGTTTTGCGAAAGTATGGTTTTTTCATTGAGTAATTTGTGCTGCTCATGATTTAAAATATCTTGTGCCAACATCATCCCTGGTTGCAGTTCACCGACACTTTTCGCTATTTCTAACTGCTCTGTTGCTAATGGTGTTGTTAACATGGCAACAAACTGGCTAAAAATTTTACGGTCAAATAAGCTGCCTAAACTTTTTTTCATTACTATGATGGCTTCTTGTGGAGTAATGCATTGTTTAGTCATTTTACCAGAGACCAATAAATCAAATTGAATAACCACCGCTAAAATTCGAGAGCTTATCGGGATATTGTCGTTGCTCAGATGTTGTGGAATACCTGAACCATCGCAATGTTCGTATATATGACGAACAACCTTTGCACAAGGTGCTAATGATTTCACCGTACTTATTACATCGGCACTAACTTGCGGAAATTTCATCCATGTTAGTTTTTCTTGTGCAGTCATTTCATGCCAAGGTAAGGTAATGAGATAAGGAGGTAGGCTATTAATGCCAATACGATAGAATAACCCGGCTAAATAAATATGAACTCGTTGAGCTTCAGTTAACGCCATTCTATTTGCCAAAATTTTGCTATGTTGAGCTATTCGATAGGTATGGCCCGAGGTATCTTGTGTTTGCATGGCAACTAAATTAGCACTTAGTTGCAATAACTCATTATTAAATGTTGAAAGATTTTGCTGCTGTTCGACAATGCTCTCGTGGCTTTCTTGAATAATGCGACTGGCTTTTTTTATAGAGTCTTGATTAGTTGATAATCGTTGGTTATCTATTTTAAGACTTTTAATAACGGCGAGTTTTTTGTTTTCAACTTTAAGCTCATTGATTAATGTTGCTAATGTTTTTTTTAACTCAGCACTGTCCCAAGGCTTATTCAAGTAAGCAGAAATTTTTCCTTCATTGATCGCTTGTTTTGCAAGGTCAGTGTCAGCGTAACCTGTTAAAACAATACGTTTGCTTCGACTATTCATTTTTACGATATGACTGAAGAATTCAGCACCATTTATTTCAGGCATTTTCATATCAGAAATGACAATTTGTGTCGGACTATCTTGAAAAAAATCTATCGCTGTTTGAGCATCAGTAAAGGCGTGCACTTGATAATCGTTGCGCAATTCTCGTTGCAATGCATTCAGTATTTCTTGTTCATCATCTAGTAGTAAAACTGACGGTAACATTTCTTATTCCTAAAAAAATATAGTTAAAGATGAATTAGTTGCATAAACTCATGCTAGCATTATAGTTAGCCCTAAGTGAAGTTTTAAGGAGTATTGAATTATGAAAGGAGCAATTTTTACTGGCTTTGCTGAATACGTCGAAAAAGAATTTGGCTTAACAGCTTGGTTGAAAACACTTGATAGTTGTGAACTTGAGTCTAATGGAGAGTACTTATCAACAGAGCTTTATGAAGACATAGAATTTAAAGTTTTAGCTGATACATTGGGTAATATAGTTGGTGTTGATAGAGAATATTTGTTCAGAGGCTTTGGTGAATTCTTTTTTCCAGTTTTGATGTCGCTAGGTTTACCACATGTTAAGGAAATAGATAACCTTTTTGATTTTATGCGGGCGGTCGATAGTGTTATTCATATAGAAGTACAAAAAAGTGATCCCTTGGCTTATACGCCAAAATTGCTATACGATCAGCCACAGGATAATGTTCTTATTATTCGCTATATGTCGCATCGTCAAATGTGTCATTTCGCTGAAGGTTTAATTCTTGGTGCTGCTACGCACTTTAAACAACATGCCAACATCCATCAAACTAAGTGTTTATGCAAAGGAGATGAGCATTGCCTGATTCGTGTCGAGATTTAAATGTAGTGTTGGAAGAAAAAGTCGCACTGCTAGAAAAAGCGTTGATACGTGAACGCAATGCTAAAAAAAAACTAGAAGCCAAACTAGATGAAAAAGCAGCCGTTGCGCTTTATGACAATAAAGAGTTTTTTGATTCTTATGAAAAAGCAACGAACCGACAAGTTCAGCTGCAGTTTTTGGCAGGCTTAACTCAAGAGTTGCTGCTTGATAAAAATATTGATGAATCTTTCTATCACTTTGCTAGCAATGTTGCGAAGTTAGTAGATGCCTGCCCTGTGGTTGTTATGCGAATTAATCATGATGGTAATAACTCTATTTGGTCACTAGCATCACCTAATAACCCATGGCAGACAATGCCTTGGCAAGCAGACTATGAACAAATAATTAGTCCGATGTTAACTAAAATGGAGTCACGGTGGCACCGTGTTGAGCATCAAGAAGTAGCTTGTCGTAAGGTATATTCAACGCTATTTCGCAATGACATGTTGCTATACCTTCTGGTAAAAGTAACGGAAACAGAGCTACGTTTAATTTTACTCGATATTAGTCATTTTTGTTATAGCGACGACTTTAAACACACTTTAGATATTGCCGCAAACCAATTTGGCTCAGCTATAAAGCGACGTATGACTAAAGTTGAGCTTGCTTATAATATTCGTGATTTACGTAATACGGTAACCGAACTTAAAGCGACTCAACAGCAATTGGTTCATAGTGAAAAAATGAGTTCACTAGGGCAATTGGCAGCAGGGGTCGCTCATGAAATTAATAATCCCATTGGCTATATCACCAGTAATTTAGACGTTTTAAAAGACTATATCGATATTTATGAGCAGGCATTATCACAAATGCCTCAGCAATTAGTTGAAAAATTTAGTAATGCGCGAGAATTATCATTCGCCCGTGAGGATATTGGTGAACTGCTTAGCTCTTGTATTACTGGCGTTGATCGTGTCACTGAAATTGTTGCAAGTTTGAAAACCTTTTCAAGAAAAGAACAAGATGAATTTTCATCGGTAGCAATAAATGATGTTATTGAAAGTGCACTAAAAATTGTTTGGAATAAACTTAAGTATGACCATGAAATAGTTCAAGAACTATCGTTAAACTTACCTGAAATTCAAGGCAATTATGGGCAATTGCAGCAAGTGTTTGTTAACCTATTTGTTAATGCTGCTCAAGCGATGAACGAAAGTGGTGAGCTAAGAATTGAAAGTAATTTAGTTGATAATTTTATCGAAGTAAAAGTTCATGATACTGGCTGTGGAATGGATGCAGCTGTAATTCGACATTTATTTGAACCTTTCTATACCACAAAGGATGTAAGTGAAGGTACCGGCTTAGGCTTATCAGTTTCGTACGCTATTGTTGAAAAGCATAATGCGAAAATAAGCGTAAACTCTGAACCTAACCAAGGTTGCACGTTTACGCTTACATTTCCTATTGTCTATTCTTGAGGCAAAAGAACCACGTTTTACAACTGCGCGATAATATTTTTCGGGCTATAAATATGAAAAATATCATAGCGACTTGTAGTTAAGTTATATTGTTGAGGTGTTCTAAATGAAATAGAAACCTCAATATCACTACCATTAAAATCAGATTTTCTATCACAATAAAGCATCGCACTAATCGGAAATAAGCCTTTATTTAATTCCAACGAACCTGTCAATACTTGCTCGGATTCAAATCGCGTCATCAAATGAATTTTTTTGTCGATAACGCGCTTGTTATTCATGTCAATACGGGCATAACATGAGCTGATTTTCGACATTGAATCTGACTCTGAATTATTTTCTTGGTTTTTAACGTAGAATTCAACACCAACTTGTAAGCGTCCTTTTGTACGGTTCGGAAACAAACCATTCAGGCGATACATGCTTTTACTTGGCTGAGCAATGCCGTAGCTTTTATGACTAGACAGTGAAAACCGAGTTTCATTCATTACGAATGAACCAACATCATTGCTAAACGCTGCTTGCTCTACGCTTGCAGGTAATGGGTATACTCGGGTGATCCAACCTGGAAACAGATCTGCTTTACTCACCGCTTGAGCTAATACCTCGTTACTTCCAACATGATATGGGTTTAAGGTACGCAATATTGATAATTCATCTTCAGCTTGTGTTAATAAAATATTCTTATTATTCAAGCTTTCACTTAGTGAAGATGCTTTCTTCCATTGTATTGCAGCCATACCGCCTAAAATAATAGTAAATACAATTAACAACGCCGCTTTAATTAAAGAGCTTGCAAATGAAGTGGAACGACTACTGTGTCTCTCTCTTCTATAGTTAGCACTCATATTCTTTTCCTCGCAATTTAATAGACCCTAGAGCCTTTGCAATTGCTTTGCCATTTATAAAATCATTTAAAATCAGTTGCTTAATTTTTATTGGTGACTACTCAATTGAAACTGCTTTGCAAATTGCAATAGATTTAACTGCAGTTTGCGAATGATTAATTAAGGTTTTTTTAACTGCTTGATATTAAAGATAAAAAAAATAGGCAGGAAAACTGCAATAACCTTGAGTGAGAATAATTCGACGAGCAAGATTCAAGTATTATGAGGAGAAATCTATGCGAATAAATTCCTTTAAGGTAGCTTTAGCTGCTTTGTTGCTAAGCACGAGTAGTGCTGCATATAGTGTCACGCAAGTAGACATTGAATTGCAGTTGTTACTTGATATATCGGGCAGTATTGATAGCTCCGAATATGACTTACAACTACTAGGTTATCAAGCGGCTTTTGAGAGTGATAATGTCCAAAACGCCATTATTAATGGTAGTGAAGGACAAATTGCCGTGCAATTAATTATGTGGTCGGGGCCTGATGAGCAAAGCGTGATGATTGATTGGACGTTAGTTGATAGTAGCAATAGTGCAGACACCTTAGCGGCTAGTATTGGTGCAATTGCCCGACCTTTTTCTGGCTGGACCGCCATAGGTGAAGCTGTTGAGTACGCTTATCCACTATTTGAAAATAATGGCTTTGAAGGTTTTGAGCAAATTATTGATATTTCTGGTGACGGCACTAACAACAAGGGCGTGACTCCTAGTGTAGCAACGAGTAATGCACTAAATGCAGGCGTTGACACGATAAATGGCATTGTTATCACCACTAACCAGAATGTAGTAGATCAATATCTAGATGAGGTAATTGCCGGGGAAAGTCCATTTTTGTTAGCCCCCGGGAACTTTGATGATTTCCAACTTGCGATAGAAAATAAAATTGTTGCGGAAATTGAAGGTAGCAGACCTGTTAATGCTGTTTCGGTTCCTGAGCCTGGTACTTTAGGTTTGTTTGCTATTCCAGCTGCATTTATGTGCTTTAGAAAGCGTACCATTAAGGAGAAAAAATCATGAAACTATTTACTGCAATTATATTGAGCCTTGTTTTATTTTCTAGTATTACTAGTGCAACACCTAATAGTCAGTTTGTTTTTGATTTTGGTGTAATTCGACATAATGATGTTGGCGAGCCTGTAGCATTTGAAAAAACCACGCAAATTCCTATTGTTAATGGGGTTGAAACCACACTTTATGGTTTGGTGGTCACCAGTGCAGGCGACGAACAGTTTAATTTAAATTCGGTTCACGTTGTGCCAGTACAGAATAAAAATGGTGAATTGCAAAAAGTGATGGGTAAAACCATGGTCATTAGAAAGCGTGGGGCAATTTTCATGCGCACTGACTTTGATGATTTACCCGGCGATTATCAAATGGAAGTTTATATTGATAATGAATTACATCACACCATTAGTTACCAGTTGTCTGACATTTCGTTGGCAAAACGCTAAAGCAGGTGTTTCCTCACCAAATAGGACAAGGATGTCTATTTGCTGGTTTATAGTCATGTAATTTGACAATAACTGTAAAATTATTAGCTACTAGCCGTTAATATTATTGTAAATCTACCTGCAATTTGTCGTAATATAGATAAAATAATTAAAGCACAGATATGGAATTTACTAATGGCTGAATCAATACCGGAAAACTCAACGGAGCAGGCGGCAAAAACGCTTGACCCTACCAAGCTACTAAAAGAAGAGCTTGATCAAGTCAGTCATTTTTATAATGTGATTGTGGAGTTTTTTACCAATTATAGTTTTCAGCTAGTTGGTGCCTTCATCATTTTTATTATTGGTTATATTTTTGCCGGTAAAATTGCGGGCTTAGTTTTACGATTATGTGAACGTCATAAGCTTGATGTTACGTTAAGTCGCTTCCTAGCCAATACCAGTAAAATGCTAATTGTGGTGATGATAACTATTATCGCGTTAGGCAAGTTAGGTATCAGCGTTACACCATTTATTGCGGCAATTGGTGCCATTTCTTTAGGTGCTGGTTTAGCTTTACAAGGCTTGTTAGCAAACTATGCTGCAGGTTTTAACATTATCATTATTCGCCCGTTTGTTGTTGGCGATACCATTACGGTACAAGGGGTTACTGGACTTGTAAAAGAAGTTCTACTGGCTTACACAATACTATCAGACGAAGACAATGTTGAAATAACCATTCCTAATAAGCACATAGTTGGTGAGGTATTACATAACTCTAAGCATGACTCATTATTGGAACTAAGTGTTGGTATTGATTACAGTGAGAACCCATTAGAAGTGGTTGCAATGCTTGAAGACGTTATTGGCAAGCTTGATATTGTTAGTGAAGTTCGCAAACCATTAATTGGTATTGATGCTTTTGCTGATAGTGCGATTAATATTGCCGTACGTTTATGGACACCGACAGAGAATTTATATAGTGCCAAATACACGGCATATAAAGAAATTTATCTAGCGTTAGATCGTGCGAACATCAAAATTCCATTCCCTCAACGCGATGTTCACCTTATTAAAGAGGCTGTGTAATTGCTATCAGTTTTCATCTATTGATTAGTAAAAATTAATGTCGCTCAATAAAGCGCGTTTAGATCGATTTCTTGCGCAACATTGCCAAATTAGCCGTCGAAATGTACGGCTTATGTTGGCGCAAGATCGCGTTTTAGTAAATGGCAAGCTTGCTCATGATATTGACGAAGTAATAGATACTTTCAGTCATATCACCTTAGATGGGCAAGTAATACAAGCTAACTCTGCCCATTATATAATGCTATATAAACCTGTAGGTGTGGTCAGTGCTACGCAAGACGTTATCCACAAAACAGTTATCGACTTGCTCGATTTTCCCTATAAAGAGCAATTGCATATCGTTGGCCGTCTTGATCTTAATACTTCTGGTTTAATGCTACTGACAAATGATAGTCGCTGGTCTGAGCGTTTAACGCTACCTGAAAGTAAGGTCAGTAAACGCTACCTTGTTACTTTAAAAAACAAACTAACAGCAGACTATGTTGAAGCTTTTGCTAGCGGTATGTATTTTGAATATGAAGACCTCACCACTCAGCCGGCAAAGCTAACTATACTTTCTAACTATCAAGCTGAAGTGGAGTTATTTGAAGGGCGCTACCATCAAATAAAACGTATGTTTGGCCGCTTTCGCAACCCTGTTGTTGCATTGCATCGACACACCATTGGTAACTTATCGTTAGATCCCCAATTGCCATTAGGCGCAAGCCGAGCATTAACCGCTGATGAAATAAGTTATATTTAGTTTCAAAATCACTGTGATTTTTGGAAAAATTTTACTGATTAACTATCGTGTAAATATTATTGGCATATTTGACAAAGGTCGTTATGATTCAGCCCGTAATTAGGCACTTTGCCTAGTCAATATTTTTTGAAGAAGGTGGAGAAAGCGTGACTAAATATATTATTTTGCTCATTGTGCTAGGTTTGATTGTGAGCTTTTTTGTGCGTAATAATGCTAACCGTGAAGCAGCTAAAATAAATGCAGCAAAAGCGGCTGAGTTTTTACAAAGTAATAAACAAGTTGAAGGGGTTGTTGAAACAGCGTCTGGCTTGCAGTTTTTGGTATTAACAGCTGGTGAAGGCGATAGTCACCCGACAGCAAAATCTAAAGTTAAAGTGCATTATCACGGCACATTGCTTGACGGCACTGTGTTTGATAGTTCTGTCGAGAGAAACGAACCAATAAGCTTTGGCTTAAATCAAGTGATTAAAGGTTGGACTGAAGGTTTACAATTGATGGTTGTTGGTGAAAAAACACGATTATTTATTCCGGCTGAGCTTGGCTACGGCAATAACGCTGCAGGGAAGATTCCACCAGGTTCGTTACTTATTTTTGATGTTGAATTATTAGCAATTAATTAATCATTTGAATTGCCATGACTTCCGGCTTAGCTCTTCCTATTTAGCTAAGCCGAAACTTACCTCATACGCAGTAAAAGCGCATTTATTCTGTTCTGAATGCTTCTGCACTTAAGTGATGCCGATTAAGTAATTTGTAAAATTCAGTTCTATTTCGTTGCGCAATTTTTGCTGCTTGAGAAACATTGCCTGCGGTTATCTTTAGTAACTTTGCTAAGTAATCTCGTTCAAACTTATCTCTGGCTTGTACAAAAGAAGGCAAAATCGTCGTTTTATCACGTAAAGCATTTTTGACTAGCATTTCACTGATCAAAGGCTCGGTTGATAGTGCAACACTTTGCTCAACAACATTTTGCAATTGTCTTATATTTCCCGGCCACGCGGCACTAATTAAAATTTCCATTGCTTCTTGTGAAAATCCTGAAATATTAATGTGAGATTGCTCGGTTGAACGGGTTAAGAAGTGTTGTGCTAGCAAAGGAATATCTTCCCTGCGCTCTGATAAGGGGGGCAATATTAATTCAACGACATTGAGTCGATAATATAAATCTTCACGGAAGGTTTTGTCGATAATTGCCTGTTGTAAGTTTTTATGCGTTGCAGAGATTATACGAACATCAACTTTAATTGATTGCGTACTACCAACAGGGCGCACTTCCCGTTCTTGTAATGCACGTAATAACTTTACTTGAAAACTCATTGGCATATCACCAATTTCATCTAAAAATAAGGTACCACCATCTGTCGCCTGAAATAGTCCTATATGATTTTTTTCAGCGCCAGTAAAAGCGCCCTTACTGTGTCCGAATAATTCAGATTCCAGCAGTTGTTCAGGAATAGCTGCGCAGTTAATGGCAGTAAACTTTTGGTCATGTCGCGGGCTAGCTAAATGAATTGCTTTTGCTAATAGTTCTTTACCTGTGCCGCTTTGGCTATGAATTAATAAACTAAAGTCACTTTTCGCCACTTGTTTGCTTTGTTGCAGTAATGATTCCATAACAGTGCTACGGCTGATGATTTTATCGCGCCATCTATTATCAGCTTGGCTATGGTTGAGTTCGGCGGGTTGCAACCGAATCGCTTGTTGAACAATTTCCAGTAACTCTTGGCTTTCAAAAGGCTTAGTTAAAAAGCTAAACACACCTTGTTTGGTGGCATTAATTGCATCAGGTATTGTGCCATGTGCGGTCATAATGATCACAGGAATGTGTGGATGTCTCTCTCGAATTTGCTCAAATAGTGCCATACCATCCATTCCTTCCATCTTTAAATCGCTGATCACTAAGTGGGGATGGAAACTCTCTAACCGACCGAGTGCTATTTTGGCATTTTTTGCTGATTCAACGTGGTAGCCAGCTGCAGAAAGACGAATACCAAGTAAACGCAATAAACTAGGATCATCATCCACGATGAGTATTTTATTGATGTTGTTATCTGTTGCAGTGCTAGGGGTATTCATTAAGTTATCTCTACATCTAAAGGTTAAATTTTGTCTGGGTAATATTGCTATTCATTGCTAATAACAAACTAACTATTGTTCTCGTTTATCTATCGTTTGATCTATTTCTTTCAACTGCGCAATGGTTTGCTGAAGTAAGGTTATCTGTTCTACTAATAACTGCTGCTTCTTCAATGCTGTTTTTTGTTGTTCTTGTTGCTTAACTAGTAGTCGGTTATGCATGAGCAGCCGTTGATTTAATTGGTCGCGCAATAAGCTAATAAGTGCTTGCTCATTTGGGGTGATATTAGCAAAAGCTGCACTATTTCCTTCGTTTGTCATTTGATTGAGTAAAGCTTTAGCGCTGAAACTATTGTAAATAGGTGATTCTGGTAAGCTATAAAGTAGTAATAATTTAATTTGGCTATCGTAATCATTTATGGATAATTGATTAGGTATTATTGCTATTTTACTTTGTAATTTTTCAACTTCTTCTACGAGCTCCAACTCATTCAGTTGCTGCAAGGCTAGGTAGTATTCACCGTAACTAATACTGGAGTTTTTCGACTCTGGTGTGGCAACGAGTTGGCAACCAGAAAGCAGTAACGTGCTACTAAAGAGTAAAACGGGTATAGAAAAGTATTGATTAGTAAACATTAATCCTGCTCCTTTTGTTTAAAAGCACGTGGTAGGGTAATACTAATTTTAGTGCCTGTTTGCTGCTTTTGATTACTGATTAGCGCTATATGCCCATTGAGTCTGAGAATCAGCTCTTTTACGATAGTTAAGCCTAAGCCACTGCCTTTTACTAGGCTTTCTGTTGGCGGTGGTCCTTGGAAAAAAGCATCAAATATTTTACTCTGGTTTTCATCGCTAATGCCTACGCCTTGATCACTCACCGTTAATAGTAGTTGGCCTTTTTCGAGTAATGTTGAAAGGACAATCACTCCTTCATCGGGAGAGTACTTTATTGCATTAGACAGCAAGTTATCGATGATTACGGCGACTTGCTTACGGTTACTGATCAAATAAATGTTGTTTAGTTGTAGGTCTAATTGAATTTTCTTACGTTTTAAATCTAATTTCCGTTCTGATAATACTTGGCTCACAGTGTCATCAATTAGCATTTTTTCTGAATCTTGTAAGCTGGTAGAATCGAGCACAATATTGAAATCGAGTAAGTCTTCAATATGCTTTTGTAGGCGAAAAACACTATTTTTAATGATATGAGAAATTTCTTGCTGCTCAGCGTTAAGTTCACCAACACTATGATCATAAAGTAATTCAGTGCCTTCGCGAATGGCTGCTAGTGGGGTTTTAAGTTCATGTGATATATGCCTTATAAAACTAGATTTTTGTAATTCAAGTGCATGTAATCGTGTTCGCATATTCTCTAATGCTTGCGCAATTTCTTGTATTTCTGGCGAGCCAGTAAGTTGTATTTCTCTATCAAATTTTCCTTGCTGTAAGCGTAAAATACTTTTGGTGAGCGTTTTTAATGGCGAAGTTATAAGGAAAATGAAGACTGTAGCAATTAACAAGCTAATTGGAATGATGACTAAACTCTGTATCATTATATCGCGCGTCACTTGTGCAGCTTGCTTAATGTCATTGATATGTTGAGCATTTAGGGCATTACTACGTTGACTCATTTGCTCATAAATTTCAGTCAGTGCATTAAACTTATCTTGAATAGGTTGAAGAATATTCGTGCTATTGGGTGATTGTTTTTCAGCATTTGGTATGGTTACTTTTACCAAATCTATTACTGTAGTCGCATAGCTATTTGCCAATTGTTGTAATTTTTCATCTTGGTTTGAGGCAATAAAATGTTCTGTTATCACTAACATTTGTTGGCTCTGCTCTAGGTAACTTTCAGCTAAAGTCGTATCCCTTAACACTAAGTACTGCGCTGCGCTGCGCTCCATTTTTATTTGGCTACTTTTTAGTAGTTGTTGATTATCAAGAAGTTTTGCGACATCAATGATTGCGCCTTCGCTATCTTGAGCGAGAGTGTTCACCTGGGAGGCACCAAATAGCAACGCAATAACCAGTGGCAGGGCAACTAAGCTAAACCCGAGTAAAGTCAGCGACTTTATTGAAAGGTTTAGTATAGATAGGCGTTTAGGGCGCTTTAGGGGGTCTATTGATTTCACGTTAAGGATTTGCCACAACTCATCTAATTAATCTCTGTATTAGTTTTAGTTAAATTTAACTAAAAAACAACACTGTCTCTATTTGGAGACAAACTTTTTTTTGTGCTTTTGTTTTTATTAGTGACTGATTTATAAGGGTATTTTTTATTCTGTCTATCGTTCTAAATGCTTGATAAATAATCAATAAAATAAACTGTTGCTAATAGGTGACATTGTTTCGAGATGTTTTTTAATTAAAGCTATATGTATCAGTTGGTTACAATGTTGGTACAGCATGTGCAATACCATCTCTGTAAGTGGCAATTGCCAATGGTAGGCATATTTATTGATGTGCTGTTAATCAAAATAAAAGGATTCAATCATGAATAATATTAGCTTAAAAAAACTTTCAATCACTGTTGTTGTTGCATCATTAGCGTCAAACCTTGTTTTTGCAGGTAATGACATCAATAAAGTTTTACCTAAAGTAGAGAAGTCTTCGTCTTCATTTTCTCAACTTGTTGCTAGCTATGATGCAGATAAAAGCAATACCTTAAGTGCAGATGAACTGGCTAAAAATGACACGCTAAGTAAAGTTTTCGCTAAAGTAGATGTAAATGGTGATAAACAAATAAGTGAAAAAGAATTTAATCAATATCTTGATAGCATGAAAAAATCGCTATCATAGCTTTTCCGGTTGCTGGTTAACAGCTCCCTTTTTTGCCGACTGTCAGCGTTAATTCCCAGCCAATGAGTCGGCCTTTTTACACTGATACCTAAGGCCCCACAATGAATAATATCTCTTGCGAGCAAACTTTATCTCGTTATATACAAATTGATAAATGGATTTTTGAAGTTAAGGCTGTTCGTGCAATACGAGTCGACGACTTCGGTAAACCTTATTCTGCAATTGCTAATTTTACGCTCAATGGCAAAAGTGCGTACATTGATGGCTTGTTAACGCGAGAGGGAGATAATTTTACGCGTGAAGACCACCAAACCTTTACAAAAATGAGTCAACAATTAGAAGTAGAAAACGTCTGCTTTGATCGCTTTAAGCAAAACCGCCGAGTATCAGATACGGTAAAAATAACGCCATGCAATACCTTTAGACCAGAGTTGAAACTAGTAAAAGCATAGTTTTTTCTAATTATTAATCGGTATAATACGAAAGTATTTATTATTTGAAAGGGCGGTCAAATGAAATCGGTTAAAGTTGAACAGGGTTATATTACGCCATCAAAGATCATTTGTGTTGGACGTAATTATGCAGAACATATCAGTGAACTAGCGAATGAAATTCCTGATAATATGGTGCTTTTTAGTAAACCCAATGCTGCTATAGGGCATAAACTATCGGCGTATCATCAAGAAACCTTACATTATGAAGCGGAGCTTTGTTTTTTATATCAACAAGGAACGTTTTGCGCAGTTGCAGTAGGATTAGATTTAACTAAAAGGGCTTTGCAATCAAAATTAAAAGCGAAAGGTTTACCTTGGGAACGAGCTAAAGCTTTTACTGATTCAGCGCTTTTTAGTGACTTTGTTACTATTGATGCCATTGACCAAGAGTTTACTCTAGAGTTAGATATTAATGGTAAACGACGACAAACGGCATCAGTTGCCATGATGTTGTACTCACCTTTGGCGATACTCAATGAAATTTTATCGTTTATCGCATTGGAAGATGGCGATATTGTGATGACAGGCACGCCATCAGGTGTCGGAGAAATTATTGCCGGCGACCACTTTCAAGGTAAAGTTCTATCGGCAGGCAAAACATTAATATCTAAAGAATGGCGAGCAGAATAATATTTAACTTTTTCAGCCAAACCTTATTGCTTTATGTGTAAGTGTGAGAGAATCCTGTCTACTATCCGTTAAATGTGAAAAGTTAATCTTAATGAAACGCGTAATACTTTATACGATGAACAATTGTCCTCATTGCCAAACCGCTAAGCGCTATTTTGAGCAGGAAGGTATTCCATTTCGTTTATGCAATGTAAAAACACCAGCCGGACAAAAAGAGTTTTCTAAATTGAATATGCGTGGCGTGCCAGTAATAAAAGTTGCCGACCAAATACTTAAAGGTTTTAACATTAAAAGCTTTAATCAAGCCTATAAGGGATAAGTGTTCAAAATCAATTTTTTACATCAATTCTGCTATTCTATACCCTCTGTGGCGTTATATTTGATTTTTATTCGTTTACGTATTTTTTTGTGATAACGTAATGTTAAAAGTAAATCTTATATAAGTCATGGATGTAAAATGGGGAAAGCTTTAAAAACTTATTGTGCAAGCTTCATTATTTTATTTTTTAGCCTGATTGTTGATACTAGGGCAAGTGATACCGTTGACTTTAGCCATATGGATGATGAAATATTTCTTCAACCTTGGCTTTCCTATCAAAAAATAATTGGCAAGCAGTTTGTTGCTGAGTCCTATAATGAGTCTCAATATCTCTGGTGGTTAGTGCGAAAGGCGCAAGCTGAAAACCTCATTTATTTCTATGATGATTTCAATAATACCGTAAAGCTGGCAATGACAATTGTTACTGCCAATACCGCAATAGAGATTCAAGCGCGTTTAAATCTTTATCAAGGAATAATTCATCGACGTCAAGGTAACTATACGTTATCAAAAGAAGTGTTAAGCAAGGCTTTAATCCAAGCAAAAGAAGCCAATTTAAGCCGTCTATATATTTATGGTAAGCAAGAATTAGCTTATACGAAAACCTTAACGGAATTATTTGAAACCTCGCTTGTTGATATTCAAGAAGCCTATGTCGAGGCATTCGCCTTAAAAGATCAACTTTTAATTGCTGTAATTAATGAAACCTATGGTGCTATTTATGGTTATTTGCATGATTATGAAAAGTCGATTGAGTATTATCAGCGCGCGTTAGAGTCTTATAAATATTTAAATTACCCAGCACATATTGCTGAAGCAATTTATGGCTTGGCTTCAACCTATCGGTATTGGAAAAAGTATGATTTGGCAGTGGAGTACTTTAATCGTTATCAGCAGAGTATAGGCTACACACCAAATTCAAATATCAGCTTTTTTTCTGCTTATGGTTTAGGAATGACTTATGCTGAAAAAGGCGATTGTGAACTTGCCATAACTACTATCGATAAAGCATTAACATTAAAAGGTTTAGTTGATTACAATGCTGAATTATATAAACGAAAAGCAAGCTGCTTAGTGACGTTAGGGCAATTAGATGCCGCAGAAGAGGCGCTTTTTAATGCTGCAAGTGAGTTCTCGAAAGTACCTGATGTTATGGGCACAACATGGCAATTAGAGGTTATAAAGATTTCAGGTGAATTGGCTCATGCGCGTGGCGATTTTGATTTGGGCTATAAGATGCTTGAAAAATATTATAGTCAATATACTGAATTAATTATAAAAAAATCATCGAGTAGGTTAGTGAAAGTCAGAACCAACTTAGAGTACGAACGCCAACAAATAACGCAAGCATTAGAAAAAAATCGTTCGAAAGTTGAATTGTTAGAACTGGAAAAAAGTAAAAATAATAGCGCACAAGAAATATATTTTAATATTTTTATTGTCTGCATTGGACTAGCTGTATTGATAGTTATTTTAGTGCAAAACAGAAATAATAAAAAAATGCAAATGCTAACCATAAAAGACTCTTTATCTGGTGTCTTTAATCGCCGTTATATTTTTGAATATTTAGGTAAAATTATTTCTGGTAGTGACCCAACTAAAATGGAATTGTCAGTCGTTATAATTGATATTGATGATTTTAAGAAAGTGAATGATGAATTTGGTCACCCTATTGGTGATGCCGTAATTCGCCGCGTTGCCGATATAGGTAAAGAAGTTTTTCGCCAAAGCGATGTTTTTGGAAGAATTGGTGGTGAAGAGTTTTTATGTATATTGCCTAGAACAAACACGAGTGAAGCAAAAAGAGTTGCCGAGCGTTTTTTAACCTTAATTAATCAGACTAAAATGATTTCAGGTTATCAAGATAGCATCACCGTTAGTATCGGCATTGCAGGAATATCTAAAGAATGTATTGATGAAAAGCAGCTTTACATCAATGCTGATCAAGCATTATATCAAGCAAAACACCTCGGTAAGAATCAAGTGAATGTTTTTTAAACCTAAAACGTTATTCATTCGTATATCCAGAAATAAATAATAAAGATCGACGGTCAATTTATTAAGCTGGTTTATATCGCTTACTTATGTAGTTACTAAAATTCGAATATTTATCTATTATGATTTTTTCCAAATGAACAGATTAAATAAGCTAGCGGAACATATTATTGCTGGCTTACAAAACTATATAAATAAAAAGGGCTATCGCCCCGTTATACACTTTGAGCTGGAAGGTTGTTATCAAAAACCAGTTGATTTAGCTGTTAATTACGACCAAATAAACCGTCAGCTAGCTGAGCTGAATATTGACGGGGAAGTGGTTGCTGAGTATTGGAGTAACCAATGGGAATATGTTTCTCTATTTAATGGCCAAAGCCCACTAAAAGAGGCTGTGAACCTCAGTCGTGCATTGTATTTTTTACCAAAACTGTTTGCTACTCAAGGTATTACGAAAACCTTGATTAAACCTGTGGTATGGGCTGGAGATAACGGTAAGTTAGCCTCTGGATGTGAAAATATTTTTAGTGGCGATAATCGAGCGGTTCATATCCCAAATGCCGTACAAATTAATGTTAGTTTACAAGATGAACATGGCAATAATTTATTGGTTGACGGTGATTTTGGTGAGCGTTTACAGCAACGCTTTTTGCAAACTAGCTTGGCGGCGAGTCTGATTTACCTGCCAGAAGAAGAGGCTTTTGAGCGTTTAGCGTTAAAGTCAAAATATGGCTTGGCAGAAGAGTTGTGTTCTCCCGTCGACATTTCAGGTGGGCATCAAGGTAGCATTGCTCTTTATCGTGATATTGGTAAACATAATCAGAAAATGGGTGTTGAGCCACTACTTTATGATGATAAAAACAATGTTCTGCTTAGCGAAAGTAACTGGCATAAAACAGCACGTATTGAGCACCGATTAGGTGCATCCAGTGAGGAATACAACCCATACTTGAATGTCATTTATGCTTTGCTCAATATCATCGACACGATTGATGATATTAAAGACAGTGTTAGTCTGAAAAAACAGAATTATGGTCGATTACCTAGCTCGTTACACGATCAAAGTAATCATGTCGGCGCAATTACGTTATTTGAGAATAATTACTGGTTTAGTCAGAGTATAGACAGAGTACTTAATGGGACTTCGCATGGTCTTATTAATGGCGAAAGTTTTGAAAAAAGCACAGGGCAATTACTACAGCAGCATTATTTAAAGTTGTTTCAGCCGGCTGACATTATTTTTTAGCCCAGTCGTTGTAATATTTTAATTAAGATAAAGAATAAGATATGAAAAATAATATGATCACTCAATTAAGCTCTCCAACACTTGATAGTCCATCAGTCGCTGAGAAACGCCAAGAGCTAGTCGCATACTTTAAAAATACTTGGGCAACTTATGAATCTTTGTTTTCTCTCATTAATCATGATGAGGCGTATTTTCTAAGACCCGAGCGCTTGCGTCATCCATTAATCTTTTATTTCGGACACACAGCTACATTTTATATTAATAAATTGATCCTTGGGAAATACATTAACCAACGGGTAAATAGTCGATTAGAAGCTATTTGCGCGGTGGGTGTTGATGAAATGAGTTGGGACGATCTTAATAGCGAGCATTATGATTGGCCGAGTGTCGAAGAGGTGCGTAATTACCGCAGTGAAGTATATCAATTAGTGCTAAACCTTATTGAGAATATGGAACTGAGTTTACCAATTGACCAAGATTCATTGGCTTGGATTATTTTGATGGGGTGCGAGCATGAACGCATTCATCTTGAGACATCATCGGTCATTATGCGCATGTTGCCATTGCAATGGTTAACAGCTGACAATGCTTGGCAGTCATGCCCTGAATCTGCAAATGCACCCGAAAATAGCTTGGTTTCGGTGCCCGCTCAAACTATTTTATTAGGAAAAAAAGCTCAAGATAAAACTTTTGGCTGGGATAATGAATATGGCGCACTAGAGGTTGAGGTGGCTGAATTTAAAGCCAGTAAATACCTTGTATCTAACCAAGAGTTTTTAACATTCGTGGAAGCTAAAGGTTATCAATCGAAGCACTTTTGGTGTCAAGAAGGTCAAGCATGGCTGCAATTTAGTCAAGCTAAAATGCCGAGGTTTTGGCGTTATGAAAATAACCAATACTTACAACGTAACTTAACCAGTGAAATGCCATTGCCTTTAGATTGGCCAGTTGAGGTAAGTTATTTAGAAGCTAAAGCTTTTTGCCAGTGGCGACAAAGTCTAGGCGACACCTACATTCGTCTACCAACCGAAGCTGAGTGGGCTTGCTTAAGAGAGAATGTAGTTGGTGAGCAAAGTCAGTGGCGTGAAGCACCTGGCAATATTGATTTAGCCTATTATGCTTCTTCTTGCCCGGTTAACCGCTTTGGTCATGGTGAGTTTTTCGATGTCATCGGTAACGTTTGGCAATGGTCTGAATCTGCAATTGACGGTTTTCCTGGCTTTAAGGTACACCCTTTATATGATGACTTTTCAACGCCAACTTTTGATGGTAAGCATAATTTAATCAAGGGTGGCTCTTGGATATCAACAGGTAACGAAACGTTAGCTTCTTCTCGCTATGCTTTTCGTCGTCACTTCTTTCAACATGCTGGCTTTCGTTATGTTGAAAGTGATATCGAAGATGTACCAAAAACAAAAGTTAATGAGTTTGAAACCGATAAAAATATTTGTCAGCAATTAGACTGTTATTTTGGCGAACAATCATTAGCTTATGAAGATTACGGTCAACAGATCGTGGCCCATATAAAAACCTTATTAAGTAACAATGGTGTTCAAACAAATCGTTTATTAAATTTGGGCTGTAGTGTCGGGCGTGTAGCCTTTGAGCTAAGTGAAAGCTTTGCTCATATTGATGCAGTTGATTTTTCAGCACGAACGATTCAACACGGGGTACAACTGCAAACTGGCGGTAGTGTTCGCTATACCAAAACTATTGAAGGTGATATTTGCCAATACCATGAACTCAAGCTTGTAGATGCCGTACCGAACTCGAAAAGTGAGCGTATCTTATTTAGCCAAGGTGATGGCTGTAACTTGAAGGATATTTTTAAAGGCTACGATGTGGTGTTTGTTCAACATGCACTTGAGACAAGTTATGATCCGGCAAGCTTACTACGTAATGCTATTAGCCGTTTGAAGCCATCAGGACTGTTAATTATTCTTTCTGATTACCACTATCAAAGTCAGCATACCGAACAAAGTAAATGGTTAAGTGGAATGAAAATTAATGGTGAGAATTTATTTGCATTAGAAGCACTGAGAAATCGACTAGAGCCTAAATTTAATCTTACTAGCCAGCATGAGCTTTACCGCGTTATGGACGAGTCAGCGCGAAACTTTACCGTTGATAAATGTCAAATGACTGCATGGCGAATGAAATAATTAATCATTATGGAATCGGATTTATCAATGTCTAGTGTGATATCAAAAGCAATGCCAAAGCACGCTTTACCTGCGCACATCGAATTTAGCCGGCAATTAGCACCTTATGTAACGGATAGTATTAGTGACTCGACTGCGCAGTCCTTGACCTTGGCGCAGTTATGTCAGCTGTCTAACACCGATGTTACTCACACTCAGCTGGAATACGCTTCTATTCAAGGAAGTGCTGCATTACGAAGAGCTATTGTTACTTTTCATCAAGGGCTAAATTCACATCAACAGCAACTCAGCGCTGATGATGCAGTAACGTTTTCAGGCGCCCAAGAAGCGTTGTCAGCAATATATCAAAGTGTGCTGTGCCCAGGTGATGAAATTGTCGTTGTTACGCCGAGTTACCCATCGCTAGTTAGCATGGCAAAATCACTCGGTGTAAAGGTTAGAGAAATTCAGCTTAGGCAGAGTAATGGCTGGAACATCACCTTTGAAGACTTTGAGCGAGTGGTAAATAACAAAACGCGCTTGATTGTACTTAATTCACCGCACAACCCAACCGGAAACATTATTGACAGTGCGTTGGCTGAAAGTATTCTACAACTGGCAAAAAAATATCAGTGTTACTTATTAAGTGATGATGTATCGCAAGCGAGTAATTATGATGATGTTGCATTGGCACATCGCTATTTAGATTATCAAAATAGTATTGTGATTGGTGTCATGTCAAAGAGCTTTGGCTTGTCAGGTATACGTATTGGTTGGGCGATTACGCCTAATAAAGCCATTATGGATAATTTAAGAGCAATTAAAACAAAGAACTCTATTTGCTGCTCTGCTACCGATGAAGCGTTGGCACTTATTGCTTTCGAAAATAGTCAGCAAATATTAGCAACTAATAATAAAATTATTGTGCGTAATATTGCACTATTTGAACAGTTTGTTGAGCAACATAGTGACATATTGAACTGGTATCCACCTAAAGCTGGCATTCTCGCCTTAGTGGCAGTTAAAAATGTGCAATCGATGAGACAATGGTCAACAGAGTTAGCTAAAAATACTGGTGTTTTAGCACTGCCAAGTGAGCTATTTGGCCTTTCTGGAAATTACTTTCGGCTAGGTTTAGGACAGAGAGATTTTGCGAGTGTGTTAATGAAGTTTGCCGAATTTATTAAACCTTATTAGGTCAATATACTTATCGGCATATCGTTAGCTGCTATTAAGCAGATTAGTTACCCGGCTATTTATAAAACGTAAAATAGCATCATGAAGAAATGACAAATTGCCGCAATCAATACAAAAACATGCCATATCGCATGACTATACTTTTTGCTTTTTTGAACATAAAAAATAGTGCCTAACGCATAAATCAAACCACCTAAAGCGAGTAGTGCTAAGCCTCCAGTATCCAGCTGGGCATTGAGCTTGTTTATTATTGTTAAAGAAATAAAGCCCATGCCTAAGTACGTTGCTAATGATAACTTCTTATATTTGTTGCCAAATTTTATTTTGAATATTACGCCTAGAAGTGCAATTGCCCATATGATTGTCAGCATCAATATGCCGATATCATCAGCTAATGTAACTAGCATAAGAGGTGTATAAGTGCCGGCAATTAATAAATAAATTGCGCAATGATCGAGCAGTTTAAAAACCTTTTTAGCCTTTGCATTAAGTAGGGCGTGGTAAAGTGTTGAAGCGCTAAATAGTAAGATTAAACTGGTGCCGTAAACGGCAAAGCTAATAACTTTCAATACATCACTTTGTAACCAAGCAAGAGTGACTAAAAGTGTTAAACCGGCAACACTAAGTAACGTGGCTAGGCCGTGACTTATTGCATTAACAATTTCTTCTGATAAATCGTAGCTTTGTGTTTGCACGTATAAATTCCCAATAATTCAGCGTACACTTGTACGCAGTTGTATGTTAACAAATCGAAGTCGATATTCCTAGAGGTCAGACCTTAGGAATAACATTATGTTGGGAATAGGTGAAGATAAATTGGCATAAGTGGTGAGAAAAATGAGCTACTGTGAGGTTAAATTAAACTACAAGTACATTTTAGCGGTGAGCGCTAATGAAAGCAGCATATGCAAATATGGCTTGTCATAATAAGTGCAGTATTTTACCTATCTAAGCTTTTCTAAATAAAGCGTATCACATAAGTGTTTTGCTATGCTGTTGAATTATTGTTGTTGAAAGGTCTATATACTGGCGTTAAAACGGCTAGTTTGGGTGAAAATAAATGGTAAGGTACTATTTTGCATCTAAACTCTCGCACTATTCTTGAGCGTTAGCGCTATATTGTCTACAATAGCGCACTTTTATTTATCTCAGGTCATAAACATGAACGACACTAAATCGCTTCCAGCTTTACCGGATCGCCTTTCAGGTAACCCGCGTAGCCCACATCATGTGGCTGAAATTTTCGAACACAGTATTGGTATTCGCATCAATGGTAAAGAGCGTAATGATGTTGAGGAATACTGCATTAGTGAAGGCTGGATAAAATTTCCTGCTCCGAAAGCATTAGATCGTCGAGGTCAGCCATTGTTGATGACGATGAAAGGAACAGTTGAAGCTTTTTATAATTAAGCTGAAATTGCGTAACGGGAAATCTTACAATTGAATTGATGTAAAGTTAAGATTGTGAAGAGTCACTTGTTATAAACGAGAAAGGGCCTAGAGAAATCTAAGCCCTTTTTTGATTGCTAATCAAACGCTGTAATATTGTTTGCTATTTTATTCAGGGAAATAAAAAATCGAGCAACGATGCATGCTAGTACATCAATTACTCGATTTAATTTAGTTAAAATAGACTTAAGGTAAGGTTATAGTAACTGTTGTACCTTTGCCTTCTTGGCTATCTATTTTAATATCACCAGCCAATTTTTTCTTGACCAAATCATAAGTAGTACTCATACCCACACCCACGTAGCCTCGACTGCTTTGAGTTGTAAAGAATGGGTCAAACACTTGTCCAATAACAGCTTTACTCATTCCTTTACCGTCATCAGAGTAAGTTATCTTAGCGCCACCCTTATTTCCTTTTTCGATTTTTAAAGCGATTTTACCGTTGCCATTATTATCAAAACCATGTTTCAACGAATTGTTAATTATATTTAGTAAAATTAACGCAACATAACTTGGCACCGATTTAATAGTTAACTCTTTTTCTCCAGAGTAGCTATAAACAATATCACTTTGACTGAATTCAAAGTCGTACAACATCAGCATTTTTTGTGTGTAAGCGATAACATCAAAGCTTTGAACTTTAGTGTCATCTTGATCTGCGGCAATTAAGTTAAAGCTTTCTAGTAAGGTAACTACTGGCTTAAGTGCTGTTGCATTTTTAGCATCACCTGTAGCTTCAAGTTGAGCTTGTAAATCATCTAAGGACAGACCAACTGCATAAGTAATATCAGTAGCTATATAGCCTAGTGCGGCGAAATTTTCTGATTTAATTAATTGCTCTTCTCTAACAGGTAACAATGGATTTTTTTCATTTTTTGATGGCAATGGTGCTTGTAACGCTGCGTCTTTAGCCTTTTTCCACATCATAAATGCAGCAACTAAGGCAATGATGGCAATAATAAGAAATATATAAAATAACGTTTGAAAGCTTGATTGACCTTTACTATCTTCGACTTCTTTCGTTAATTTTATGACGCTATCATTTTTAATGTTGTTTTGCTTTTGAAGTTCATCGTTTTGCGTTTGAAGCTCTTCATTTTTAACTTTAAGTTCTTCAGTTAAAGCAATAATTGCGGTGTCTTGTTCTACATTACTTCCTTCATCAACAGCTTTCACACTTTGTTTACTTGCTTCTAACTGCTTTTTTTGAGCTTGTAATTGTGTTTCTAAACGTTCTAATTGTTGATTTTTAGATTTGATTTCTTGACTCTTCTTTGCATCTTCTTGCTGCACAGCCTTTAAACGTTCAGCCTGTTCTTGTAGTGCTGCATAATACTTTTCTGAGTTCTCTTTACTTAAACTTAGGCTTTCATTTAGTTTATTTAATGAAGACTCTTGTTGTTCTATTTTGTTTTTAAACGCAGATATTTGCTTTGATTTTTGGTTTTTTGAAGTAAAAGTAGGACTTGCAGACAATACTTCGCGATTATCTTTATTATCCACAAAGTAAGACAGATCCGGCATTGTTAATTTAGCATCTAGAACGTTATCTTCAAGTATTTTAAAATTAATGCTACCTTGCTGTTTATTATAGGAAAAATCAACCATCGTTTTAGCTAATTCTTTAGTGTCTTCAGTAATAATTAAGACATGTGATTTATTGATTTTTTTATCATTTAGTTTTGTTAAAATTCGTTGGTTACCCGCTGAAAGATATAAAATATTTACATCTTTGGCTTGGCTGATGCTTTTTATTAAACGCACCTCAATATCTTTCCCCTTAACTCCCTTATTTACAAAGAAATCACTGAAAAATTTATGCTTCTCAACATCACCATAAACACCGATAACAAATGTTCGTTGTCTAGCTTCTGCAGGCCAGCTTACATATCTAGCGAACTTACTCACTAAAGTGGCTTTCTCATGATCTATAGTGGCAGCTTGCACCACAGTTTGACCCCCTACAATAAGACCCATGCTAAAAATTAATAACATAACACTTGATCTTAATCGTACAAACTTTGCTTTCATGACATACCTTACAATGCATTATTATTATAGTTATATAGTACGTTGAATTTATCTTAAATCAATATGTTTATTAGCAAGTTAACTAGGGGGGAATTTGTTTGTTAATTTCAGATGAAATATTGCTTTAGACGACAAACCCCTTAATTAATAAAGCATACAAACAGTTTTTCGAGTCATAAATTCAAAATGAGAGTGATATATTTAACATGTTAACTAGGTAGATTTTCGATATTAATACGCTTAATTAAAACACCTGTTTAAAAAAATTTGCTTTCCCTATCCTTTCAAGGCAAACTCATTTGCACTTTATTTCGTTTACTAGTTCATTATTGAAGAAGTTAGTAAATTAAATATTACCCGCTTGGTAGTAGTCTATGATTACGCATTACCAGTCAATCGACCCATAAAAGTCAGGAGAGTAGGCATGTTATTTCAAGGCAAAAGCCTTTCTGCCCAATTGTTAGATGACGGCATTGTTGAATTTAAATTCGATGCGCAAGGTTCAGTTAACAAATTTGATCAGGCAACGTTTAAAGAATATATCGCAGTTGTTGATGCCATTAATAATTGTAGTGAAGCAAAAGGGGTATTAGTTACTTCTGGTAAGTCTTCTTTCATCGTTGGTGCTGATATCACCGAATTCTTAGAGATATTTAAAAAGCCTGAAGCCGAGTTAATGCCTTGGATTAAAGAAGGCTCGGATGTTTTTGACTCATTTGAAGATATTAACCTGCCAACAGTTGTTGCCATTAATGGTTTCGCATTAGGCGGTGGTTGTGAAATGGCCTTAGCTTGTGATTACCGTATTGCCGATACAAGCTGTTCAATTGGCTTACCTGAAGTAAAATTAGGTTTAATGCCTGGCTTTGGCGGCACAGTACGTTTACCACGTGTTATTGGTGCTGATAATGCTATTGAGTGGATGTCGACAGGTAAAGCACACAAAGCGGCGCAAGCAATGGCGGTTGGCCTACTTGATGCTGTTGTTGCACCTGAGCATTTACGTGAAGCAGCGACTAACATGTTGAAACAAGCGATTGCTGGTAAGTTAGATTGGCGTGCAAAACGTCAACCTAAGTTAGAAGCATTAAAATTATCGCCAGTTGAAACAATTATGACCTTTAATACTTGTAAAGGCATGATCGCGGCAAAAGCGGGTAAACATTACCCTGCACCAATGGCAACAGTAAAAACTATTGAAGCAGCAGCAGGTTTAGACCGCGCTGGCGCAATGGCATTGGAAAATGCCGGTTTTGCTAAATTAGCGAAAACTGATGCAGCAACAGCACAAATTGGCCTATTTATGGCTGACCAAGTGGTTAAAGGCAAAGCGAAAAAAGCCGGTAAACAAGCCACTAAAGCTGTGAACAAAGCAGCTGTATTGGGTGCTGGTATTATGGGCGGTGGTATTGCATACCAGTCTGCTTATAAAGGCACGCCAATTATCATGAAAGACATAAATGACCAAGCGCTTGATTTAGGCTTAACAACGGCTGCCGGTATTCTTAGCAAGCAAGTTGAACGTGGTCGCATGAACGCTAAAAAAATGGCGGGCGTGTTAAAGAACATTACACCATCGTTAAGCTACGACAGCGTTAAAGATGTTGATATTGTTGTAGAAGCGGTAGTTGAAAACCCGAAAGTTAAAGCTATGGTGTTGGCTGAAGTTGAAAGCCATGTTGCTGATGACGCTATTGTTACGTCAAATACGTCAACCATTTCAATTGATTTATTGGCAGAAAGCGTAAAACGCAAAGACAAGTTCTGTGGTATGCATTTCTTCAACCCAGTAAACAAAATGCCGTTAGTCGAAGTTATTCGTGGTAAAGAAACCTCTGATGAAACTGTAGCTGCAGTTGTTGCATACGCTGCGAAAATGGGCAAATCTCCGATTGTAGTAAATGACTGCCCTGGTTTTTATATTAACCGTGTTTTATTCCCTTACTTTGCCGGTTTTAGTCAGTTAGTGCTTGAGGGTGCTGACTTTACTGCCGTTGATAAAGTAATGGAAAAACAATTTGGCTGGCCAATGGGCCCTGCATACTTACTTGATGTTGTTGGTATTGATACCGCTGATCATTGTACTGGTGTTATGTCGGCAGGCTTCCCAACCCGTATGACCAAAATTGATAATGACCCTGTAAGTGCGCTATATGCCAATGAGCGTTTTGGTCAGAAAAACGGTAAAGGTTTCTACGACTACGGTAAAGACAAGCGTGGTCGTCCAACAAAAGTGGCTGCACAAGCAGCTTATGACTTATTTGCTGTTGAAAGCAAAGAGTTTAGCCAAGACGAAACTATTGCTCGCTTGATGATCCCTATGGTCAATGAAGTGGTTCGTTGTTTAGAAGAAGGTGTAGTTGATACTGCAGCTGAAGCTGATATGGGCTTAATTTACGGTTTAGGTTTCCCTCCATTTAGAGGTGGCCCGATTCGTTACTTAGAAACACTAGGCTTAGATAACTTCATTGCGATGGCTGATAAATACGCTCACTTGGGCGAAATTTATCAAGTGACTGACGGACTTCGCGAAATGGCGAAATCTGGCAAATCTTATTTTACAACAGACGTTAAAACAGCTTAGGCGCAGGAGAAAATCATGAAAGAAGTCGTTATTGTCGATTGCATCCGTACCCCAATGGGGCGCTCAAAAGCCGGTGTTTTTCGTAATGTTCGTGCTGAAACTTTATCAGCACACTTAATGCAACAATTGTTAGTTAGAAACCCGAATTTAGATCCAGCATTAATTGAAGATATTATTTGGGGTAATGTTAAGCAAACTAAAGAGCAAGGTTTCAATATTGCTCGTAATGCCCAATTGTTGACTGATATTCCAAAGTCTACCGGTGCTGTTACCGTTAACCGTTTATGTGGTTCTTCAATGCAAGCACTACATGACGCTACAACCAATATCATGGCCGGCCAAGGCGATGTGTTTATGGTTGGTGGTGTTGAACACATGGGTCATGTACCTATGATGTACGATGTTGATTTTGACCCTGCACTAAGCAAGCATATTTCTCGTGCTGCCGGTAATATGGGCTTAACGGCTGAATTATTAGGTATGCAACACGGTGTTACTCGTGCAGAACAAGACGCGTTTGGCGCTCGTTCTCACCAATTAGCACATAAAGCTATGCTTGAAGGCCGTTGGGCAAATGAAATCGTGCCAACATTAGGTCATGACGCAATGGGTGCGTTAACACTTATTGAGCATGATGAAGTTATTCGTCCAGAAACTACCGTTGAGAGCTTATCGGGTTTACGTCCAGTGTTTGACCCTGTAAACGGCACGGTAACTGCGGGTACTTCTTCTGCACTTTCTGATGGCGCTTCTGCAATGTTAGTAATGTCGGCAGAAAAAGCGAAAGAAATGGGCTTAACACCACGCGTTAAAATTCGCGGTATGGGTATTGCAGGTTGTGATCCATCAACCATGGGCTTTGGTCCAGTTCCTGCCACTAAGAAAGCATTAAAACGTGCTGGCTTAACGTTAGCAGATATTGAATTGGCTGAGTTTAACGAAGCATTTGCTGCACAAGCGTTGTCATGTGTACGTTCATTAGGTTTAGAAGACAAAATGGATGACATGATTAACCTTAATGGTGGCGCTATTGCACTAGGTCACCCATTAGGTTGTTCAGGTAGCCGTATTTCTGGTACCTTAATTAACCTTATGGAAGCACAAGACGCTAACATAGGTTTAGCCACTATGTGTATTGGCTTAGGTCAAGGTATCGCAACAGTATTTGAAAGAGTGTAGTTTTATCTGGCACTTTTGATAATAAGTTTGAGTTAACTTTTTGTTAGTCATCTTTTGAAAGCCCAACCTTGGTTGGGCTTTTTTGTTTTTCCTTTAATAAACATGCTTAACATTCGATAAGTACAATATATAAAAAGCTCAATCTTTACGGTTAAGAAAAGGCTTTAGTCGTGATAAGCCTTGCGTAATTTGGTCTTCGCTTTGACCTGCAAATCCGAGCCTAATAAATTTATTTTCATCATTTTTAGACTCTAAATGAAAAGCCTTTTCAGCTAACAAGAAGATGTTATTTTCTTGTGCTGATTTTGCTATTTCTTCTGCATTACCACCAACATTTACCCATAGCGTCATTCCACCAGGAGGCACGGTAAAGTCGAGTTCTATGCCTTCTGCTATAAAACTGTTTAGTGTTTCCACCATACATTGTCGTCTTTTTTGATAAATGCGTGTCGCTTTTCTTAAGTGGCGTTCAAATGCGCCATCTTTCATCCACCGAGCTACAGCATCTTGCAATACCACGTTAGCTTTATGATTGATCATTGTTCGATAACTGACAATGTGTGCGGCAAGTGATTGGTCTACCGCAATTATACCCAAGCGAACTCCAGGGAACATAATTTTAGAAAAGCTTGATAAATATATAACTAGCCCCGCAGGATCATTAGCTGCCATAGGGGCTAAAGGCTGGCTGTCATAATGAAACTCGTGATCGTAATCGTCTTCAATAATTGGCACATTATATTGCTGTGCTAGCTGATAAACTTTTATTCGCTGCGCCGCGGGTAATGTGGTGGTGGTTGGGTACTGATGAAGCGGAGTTAAATAGAGCAGGCGAAGTTTATGTTGCTTAAATAATTGCTCAAGGTGTTCAACATCAATACCTTCTTTTGTTTGTTTAACACCGATAAGTTCAGCGCCGGCATTTTTTAATGCGTTCCAAGCCGGGCGATAACCTAAACTTTCTACCGCAACCTTGTCGCCTGGTTTTAACAAAATTTGTGAAATAATGTATAGCGCTTCTTGGCTACCATTAACGACAATTATTTCCTTATTAGCAATTGCTCTCACTCTACGTAAATAAGTACTAACTTCAGTAATAAAGGCTGGAAAACCATTGTTATTGCCGTAGTTCAATTCATTAATCTGCGGGCGGCTCATTGCTTCATTTACGTAGCTTCTAAGTTCATTAAAAGGGAACAATGAAATATCAGGGTTACCGCCAGCGAAGTTAAATTGGTAATCGCTAGCTTGGCGCTGCAAGTTATTATTTTCAGTTTTTACTAACCGCCACTGATGTTTATTACTGACATCATTAAGGTTTTCATTACTTTTTAGTGAAAGATAAATTGGTAGTGTTTGCGCTACGGAATAACCTTGCCTTTCTTTGGTTTCAACCCAGCCCTGTGCTTCTAACTCATGATAAGCCGACATAATGGTATGGCGATTAACTGATAACTGTGCTGCTAAAGTACGCGCTGAAGGTAACTTTTCACCAGTAGAAGCGTTGCCATTCTTAATGGCCTGTCGAATTGCATTAGCGATTTTTAAATACAACTTCTCTGCGCTCTCTTCTAAAGTTAGATTCAGTATCTGCATTGTTACAATTCTTTGGTATAAGTAATTTATTTAAACTGGTTGTTTTGTTTATACCATAAAAAGAGAGAATACCAATCATCACTTTTAAATAGAGCAAGTTATGTTTAACCCCCGAGCTACTACGTTGAGTACCAATAAAGTCACGTTACGACCATTAACACTTGATCACTTAGATGATTTTTATCGTGCCGGCGCTTTTCCAGAGATTTGGCGTTGGTCTTTACCTGACAAATGTACGTCTAAAGCAACGGCCAAGAATTGGTTGAATTATTCACAAGCAATGGCTGATAAAGGTGAACATGTACCTTTTGCTATTTTTGATGATGAAAGCGGAGAGTTGGTAGGGAGTACGCGTTACTGTTCAATTATGCGCGAGGATAGAAATTTAGAAATAGGTTTTACCTTTATTACCCCTAAATACCAGCGTAGCCATATTAATACTCACGCTAAATATTGCTTATTAAAACATGCTTTTGAAGAGCTTGGTGCGATAAGAGTTGAGTTTAAAGCTCATGAGAAAAATGAAAAGTCACGTAAAGCGATAGCAAGGCTAGGTGCAACATATGAAGGCCTGCTTCGTCATCAACGTATTTTGTCTGATGGCACTTTTCGCAACACTGCTATTTTTTCAATTATTGCTAGCGAATGGGCAGCTATAAAGTCAACGCTAGAAGCAAAAATGTAAAGCACAGGCACGGTAAGAAAAGCAGCAAAGGCGTTATTATGTATATACCAAAAAAATTTAAACAAAGTGATACTGCGGCATTAAAAACATTGATGGTTGAATATCCTTTTGCAACGCTTATTGGCACCTCTGAATTAGGGTTAGAAGTGAATCATATACCACTAATGTTGAAGCAAGTAGGTGGTAAAGACACACTACAGGGACATATTGCTAAAGCTAATCCATTATGGAAAAACATCTCTAACAAAGCTGAAGTGTTGGTCGTGTTTAACGGACCTAATTGCTATATATCACCTAACTATTACCCAACTAAAATGGCCACGGGCAAGGCTGTGCCAACATGGAACTATGTTGCTGTGCATGTAAAAGGGCATATATCGTTTGTTCATGACAATACACGCAACCTTGATTTACTCAAATGCTTAACTCGTCAACATGAGGCCCTACAGCCCAAACCTTGGTCTATTGAAGACGCGCCAAAACAATACATAGCAAAAATGCTCCCCGCTATAGTCGGTATTGAAATTAATATTTCCTCGGTAGTAGGGAAGTGGAAGGTGAGCCAAAACCAACCGACTACCAACAAGCAGGGAATTTTTAATGCTTTGTCTGGTGAAAACGAAAGTCATGCACTAAAAATAGGTGAATTGGTTAAAAGTCATATGGAAGAATCGACGTAAGTTGTATTTTTAAAGAGAAAGCTATAAGGGATTTAGCTTGAACTGCCACTTTTAAGATTTGGAGGGTAACTAGGTTTAGGTGTAGTAGCTCATACTTAATTTCAGAACCTGACTTGACCTAATCGTACAGTGGATTAAGTCAGTAATGAGTCTGAAGCTGTTTTGCAAAAAACTGTAATATGGCCACTTTGTGCGCATTGCTGACATTAGCAATTAATCTTTTTTCCTATATTTTCTAATGAACAAAACAGTAATAACCTGACCTGTCCATAAAAAACTATAATATTACAATAAGAGCTTGAAATTAAAGAATATTAATCTGATTTATTCAATGTTCAAGTAGATGGGAGTTAAAGGTAATGTTAACACTTTAGAGTTCTAGATATAAAACTAGCAATAAAGTACTAAATAACCTCAACTAATTGAAGGAGTTACCCATGTCATATTATTTTACAATACTATTTTATTGGACTCCCTAAACAACCTCAACCAATTGAAATATATGCATATTTAACTTGAGGCATGTTTTTTGTATTACATTTTATAAAAAATAACAAATATAATTTGCAACATGCAATGGAATCAAAGGGAATGTCATATGAAATTTAAATTATTTAATATCGCTTTAGTAGGTTTAACTCTATCAATATCAACAGTGGCAAATGCTGGCGTAATTTATTGGGCAGACTGGAAGTCAGGCACATCCACAGAAGTACTTGGAGAGTTTGTAACTAATACATCAACAATCGATATTACATATACTAACCCTCAAGGTATTGCTTTTTTACAAACAGGTACAGGTACAGATTATTTTCGTAGTTTTCAAGATCCTTCCATATCACCATATACTAGCAGCGAAGTTGATAACACTCCTACAGCTTCAGAGATGATAGGTTTGAAAAACGCAGGAAACCAAACTCTTTCATTCTCAGAGTCAGTGGCGAACATTGTTTTTTCTTATGTTAGTTTAAATGGTAATGGTTACTCTTTCGATCAGGATTTTGATATTTTATCTGTTGGAGGAGTCGACGGTAAAGCTGCTGGGTACTGGGGGTCGGGAACTTCTTATAAGAATGTTATTGATCACGGAAATGGCGACATTGAATATCAATTGCTTGGTACAGGCGAACCACATGGCACAATCCAATTCAAAGGCGCTTTTGATAACGTTAGCTGGAATAGTTTAAGTAGTGAAAACTGGAACGGCTTTACTGTTGGGGTACAAGGAGCTTCAAAAGATGTATTTACTTCAGTGCCAGAGCCATCAACACTTGCTATTTTTGCACTAGGAATAATGGGTTTAGCATCACGCCGATTTAATAAATAATTATTTATAAAAATTTATTTTAGAAAACATCAATCATAACGATTGATGTTTTTTTGTTTCTGATGATTAGTGTTTTTTGATTTTTTACATCGTCAGCCAAATCATTGAACATGCTAGAGCTAGAATACTCTCGAACTGTATTTTTAATGGTGACCTATAACTGCGTAGTTGATCAAGGTAAGCCACGTATCATTGAATAGAAGTTAAATGCGCCATCCTCTAGCTCTATTCCAATATTAATAATTCAGAGATTTCACTAAGTAGTTTTATGACTTGTCGGTGCGCTATTGCGGACGTTAGCATTTAATTTTTTGCCATATATTTTCTAATGAGTTGTAAAACGTATTTATGACCCAATAGTGATATTAATGTGTATCTGACCCCCTTTATTTCAATGATATGCGTTATAGGGAAAGTGAGCATGATCGAATTATTTAACTCAAATCTTAAGAATTACATAGCAAGCGAGTTGGAAAAGCAGTGTATTAATTATTCTGAAGAGTTAGGTCTTCGGAGTAATTTTATGCTCCTCATTAATCGTCTTCGTAGAACTCCAATCGCTCAAAAGCGAAATGTAATTAAGTCATCGGTATTTAACTGCCCTCAAGAACATATGATCGAATACCAAAAGTTTATCGATCTAGTTGAATCTGGCAGTCCTCTTTTGAAATTTTGCAGTAGAAAAAACTTTAAAAAATCTGGTGGAGGAAATGATCCATTGTTTGATGATTGGGGTATCGTTCATTTTCACTTTGCCGAAGGTGGAACTAAAGAGCTAATGTTTGCAATAGTAGAGCCAGAAACTATATATTTGTTGGCAGTATTCCCCCACGATGACATATGGCATAATGCGCAACTAGTTGAAATCATTCATAATGAATTCCCTTTTCTGATTGCTCACCTCAAGTTAAGTGACCAAAAAGAAGTAACTACAGCTGAAGATCATAAACAGGCTCGTAAATTAGGGATAAACCATCCTATCGTACTTAGTGATGGTTCCTCATATTACCCTCCAGGGTTGGGTGTTTTGAATAAAAAAGAGTCAAGCCATGACACTATGGCTTGGATGGGCCTTTCTAGGCAAATAAAAGCGTATGCTCAATTTATTAACAATACATATGGCCATGGTGTTGAAACTCACAAGCTAAGTTTTGCTTTAGGTTTTTCTTACGATCAACACCAACAACTTTTTCTCGTACAGTGTAAGTCGAGCTGCGGTACGATAATTCCGTTTCAAGGTTTTTAACGGAACAAAATCTACCCTCCATATACTAGTTTATATAAATGACTAATGTCTTCTTTGTGGCGATAGTTAGCGTTTATGGTAAGAGTTGTTAGGGCCGGAAAGTCGCAATAGCAGTCTTTCTATTAATTAAAAAATATATAATTTGTCAGTTTATATGAAGGTTTATTATTGAATTTGTAAGATCGGATTCTGACTAAAACAATTTAGGTTTAACTAAGTTTAGACTTAACTGAGTTATCCTAATCATTTAAATACAAAGTACCGTTTAACTTAATCTTTGCAGACCATTCCTCCGACATGGTTAATGCATTTTCTATTTCCTCAGGGTTTAGCTGCGAGTATAACTTTTGTTGAAACCATGAATATCTATTATAGATTTCATTATTTTGAGTAAACTCAAGAATTAACTGATTAAATGCGTAAGATTTAACATAACCATTCCCATCAATGATTTGTGAGCGATTCATCTTAGAAAGCTTTGCTAATGCCTTGATGCTGCCGTTTTTAGCCGCTTGTTCCAAAAAGCTGACTTTCTGTTCAATAAAGCTATCACGCTTTCGAATAAAATCACTTCGCTCTAGCTCTTCGTAGCCTTGAGATTTCATGAAGAACTCTGGAGTGATGCTACCAAAAACTTCCTGTGCTAAAACGTACCCATTATTGGATGCGACCTCTAAGTACTTATAGAACTGATTGCGTTGTTTCTGTTTAATACCAAAACAATATTTGTATCTTTCATTTATTTTATCAACGGCTATATCTGCATCACTATATTCGTAAGCTTGTTCTAATTTCTTCTCAAGAGCGGTTTCATCAACTGGAGCGTAATAACAATGTCTAAAATTCATCGCAATAATATAGTTCGCTTCATTATCCCCGCTTGCCGCGATAATAATTAGTTTGTCGAGATGATCTTTAAAATTTCCATCTAACTTCCAGCTAGGTTTATGCATGACGACCATTTGAGCATTTTGTATTGGTTTTCCTGCAAAAGCATTAGCATTTGGTCTCTTTGTAGGAATATCGTCTGTTTCTTTAATCGTTGATTTTGATAACAGGGTGTTTTGGGGGCTAAGTTCAACATCAGAGGAGTTTGAAACTGAATTACTATTTATCCAATTGAATAGAATAATAGCTATGCTAGCAATAAAAATTATAGATATGAAGTATATATTAATTTTGCGTAGCGCCATGAAATCATAGGCTCCTTGTAAAGTAAGCTTAAAAAATATAGGTATGTATAACGTTGCCGGCTTATTACGTTATTTACTTATCAGGAAAACAGTACGCTAATATCGGCAACATCGGACCTGCAGAGCTTAATGCATTAAGCTCTTATAGCCGCCTTACTGACTTTAGTGACTGTCATTTTAAATTAAAATCGATCAGCATAAAGTATCTGTTCGAGCTAATACCAATGAGGCGGCCTAAGTAACTATTTGAGTCATTTATCTCAATATAATTTCTTTAACTCTTTTAAGTATTTTCTATGCGATAAAGCACGACATCTAAATCACCTAATTGTGAGTCTGAATGAATATAAGATTTAATATATTCCATGCCCATTTTCTTCATCACGCCAACTGAACCGTCGTTGCCATGCATAGCAACAGCGCTAAAGTATTTGTTTTCTGGCAACTTAGCTAATACTTGGTGAATTTGTATTGCTGCTTCAGAGGCATAGCCTTTTCCCCAAGTTGATTGCAAGAAACGCCAACCTAATTCGATATCATCCCAAATAGGTTTGTCAGAGAAAAAGTCCATTGGGCGAACTAAAATCCAGCCAATGTCTTGCTGGCTTTCGGTAATGGTTACTTTCCAAAGCCCCCAACCCTTATCGATATTTTTGTAAGCGTTGAGTCGTGGAATGAATTTATTTTTAATATCTTCACGGCTCGTCATACTGCCGCCATTGATATAACGCATAACGTCCGGGTCTTGGTCGAGTTGAAATAAGAATTCGCTATCACTTTCGTCAATCAATTTAAAGCTAAGACGTTCTGAATTTTCTATATGCATAAGTGTCCCAAGTGTTTACTTTTCAATAAGTTAATCATAATAGTATTTCGTTAGGTTTTCATTAACTAGTTGTTAACTTATAGCATAGCTAGACATAGATATTCGTCTCCCATATGATTGTGGGCAAAATAATAACAACTTACTATTTGGTAAATTATGAACGCTAAAAAAATAACCTTAAGCTCTTCGGTATTACTGGCTATATTTGGTCTTTCCGGCTGTGGCCAAGATACTGCACCGACTGCAGTAGCAGAAAAAGAAGTTACTACACCAGAACAAGTTACAGCGGTTACTTATCCAACAACAAAAAAAATTGATGTTGTTGATGATTACTTCGGTACAAAAGTAACAGACTCTTACCGTTGGTTAGAAGACGATATGAGCGCAGAAACAGCTGAGTGGGTAAAAGCACAAAATAAAACCACTTATGGCTATTTAGAGCAAATTCCTTACCGCGATAAAATTAAATCGCGCCTAGCCGCATTGTTAGATTATGAAAAAGTTGGTATGCCGTTTATTGAAGGCGACTATAGCTATTTTTACAAAAATGATGGACTACAAAATCAGTATGTTTTGTATCGTCAAAAGGGTGATGAAGCAGCAGAAGTGTTTTTAGATCCAAATGCTTTTAGTGAAGACGGTACTGTTTCTTTAGCGAGTATTGAATTTAGTGAAGACGGCTCGCATGCAGTTTACCTGATTTCAGAAGGTGGCAGTGATTGGCGTAAGGCGCGAGTAATTGATACTAGAACTAAAGAAGTGCTTGAGCCTGAATTAATAGATATTAAGTTTAGTGGCCTTTCTTGGGTAGGGAATGAAGGTTTTTACTATTCAAGTTACGACAAGCCTAAGGGCAGCGAACTTTCTGCGAAAACTGATCAACACAAACTTTATTATCACAAGCTAGGTACTGCGCAATCAGAAGATACTTTAGTATTCGGTGGTATTGATGCAGAAAAGCATCGTTATGTTAGTGGTGAAGTAACGAAAGACGGCAAATATTTATTAGTTTATGCCTCTGTTTCAACATCAGGAAATAAACTCTTTATTAAAGATTTAACTAAAGCTGATGCACCATTAGTTGAAGCGATTGATAATACCGACTCTGATACCTACATGGTTAGCAGTAACGGTGATGACTTATTATTTGTCACTAACAAGAACGCACCAAATAAACGCGTTGTAAAAGTTAGCGCATTAAAGCCAAGCCCTGAAAATTGGGTTGACCTAATTCCAGAAACAGAGAATGTGTTATCTGTATCTACAGGCGGTAAATACTTATTTGCCAAATACATGAAAGACGCTACATCGCTGATTCAGCAATACGACTTAAATGGTAAGCTAATTCGTGATATTACATTACCTGAAGTTGGTACAGCAGGCGGTTTTAGCGGTAAAGAATCGCAAGATAACGTTTATTATTCGTTTAGCAACCAAAAAACACCTTCAACTATTTTCACCTTAGACTTGGCAAGTGGTGAATCTACTGTACACATGAAATCGAAAGTTAAATTCAATAGCGATAACTTTGAATCAAAACAAGTATTTTATACTTCAAAAGATGGCACTAAAGTACCGATGATTATTACCCATAAAAAAGGCTTAAAGCTTGATGGCAATAATCCAACGATTCTTTATGGTTACGGTGGCTTTAACGTAAGTTTACAACCGCAATTTAGCTCTACTCGTGCTGCATGGTTAGAATTAGGTGGTGTTTATGCTGTCGCTAACTTACGTGGCGGTGGTGAATACGGTAAAAAATGGCATAACGCTGGTACGCAATTGAAGAAGCAAAACGTTTTTGATGACTTTATTGCTGCCGCTGAATATCTGATCAGTGAAAAAGTGACCTCTTCTGATAAGTTAGCCGTAATGGGCGGCTCTAACGGTGGTTTACTTGTTGGCGCGGTAATGACGCAACGTCCTGAGCTATTTAAAGTGGCGTTGCCGGCGGTAGGTGTACTTGATATGTTGCGTTACCATACCTTTACTTCAGGTGCTGGTTGGGCATATGACTACGGTAAGTCTGATGACAATGCTGAAATGTTTAACTACTTACTTGCATATTCTCCAGTGCATAATGTAAAAGCTGGTACGCATTACCCTGCAACGATGGTGACAACTGGCGATCATGATGATCGTGTGGTTCCTGCTCACTCATTCAAATTTGCTGCTGAATTACAAGCGAAGCAAGCAGGTAAAAACCCAACTTTAATTCGTATTGAGACTGATGCGGGTCATGGTGCTGGTACGCCGATCAGTAAAACGATTGATCAGTACGCTGATATTTATGGTTTCACGTTATTTAACATGGGTGTGACGGATATCTAATTCCGCCATTGTTAAGTCAGTAAAAAGGCCTGCATTTGCAGGCTTTTTTGTCTTCAACACAAGCTGTGTGCCATGTTTACTGAGGTGTTAACGAGCGACAAGTATTGGCGCTAATACGGCTTACTTTAAATGCTCATTAAAATAATCAGTCATCATTGTTTTTAAATGCAACGTTGTTCCTTCACCTTCCCTAATACCATGGCTTCGGTTCGGGTAAGACATAAAGTCAAACTGACGATTATGTATAATTAACTCGTTAATTAATCGCTCAGTGCCTTGGTAATGCACGTTATCATCACCTGTGCCATGAACTAGTAACAACTTACCTTGTAAGTTTTTAGCATGAGTAATTGGTGAACCTTGCTTATAACCTTCTGCATAGTCAGTTAATAAACCAGAGTAGCGTTCTTGGTAAATACTGTCATATAAGCGTTGATCGGCTACTGGTGCTAGAGAAATCCCTACTTTATAAAGTTCAGGGTAACGAAATAGCATGTTCAATGTCATTGAGCCGCCACCAGAATGCCCCCAAATACCAACACGGTCTGAATCTATATATGACCAACGTTCCGTCATTGCTTTTAGTGCATCAGCTTGATCACGAGATGATAAAATTCCGACCGCACCATAAATAGATTTACGCCACTCTCTTCCTTTAGGTGCTGGTGTACCACGGTTATCAATAGAGGCAACAATAAAGCCTTCCTCAGTTAGCATTTGATCCCAAAAATATGCATTTCCGCGCCATCTATCTTGCGCTGTTTGTCCTGCAGGTTCGCCGTATACATAGAAAATTATTGGATACTTTTTACTGGCATCAAAATCAGCAGGTCGCATGATGTAACCATCAAGTACTACGCCATCTTGTGCAGTTACTTGAAAAAACTCATGTTCAGGTTTTGCCAAAGCAGCCATTTTCTCGTTTAGCTTTTTGTTAGCCATCAGTAAGTGTTTATTTTGGTGGCCTGATACTTTTATTAAACTTTTTTGTGTTGGTTTAGAAAAACTGGAATGAGAGTGAATGGCCCACTGGCCATCTGGCGACATTTGGTAGCGATTTGAACCTGAAAATTCTTCAGGTGTTACTCGTTGATTTGATAAAGTGCCATCTAGCTTACTGCGATATAAATAGCGCTGAGCAACGTCATCTGGCGAAGCAATAAAATATACCCAACCATTTTTTTCATCAACGGCTTGTATATCGGTAATATCAAAAGCACCGTCTGTTAAATTGACGATGTTAGTGCCATCACGAGAAATTTTGTAAATATGTCTCCAACCTGAACGCTCACTTTTCCAAATGAAATCATCACCATTTTCTAACCAACGAGCGTCATCATAAAAGTCTAGAAAGGTTGCTTCTTGCTCGGTCATTATTAGGTCAACTTTACCGCTATTACGGTTAGTCAGATAAAGTTTGTTGGTGTCTTGCTTACGATTAACATGCTGAATTAGCACTTGCTCTGAATTACCAGACCAATTCATGCGGGGAATGTACATTTCACGTGAGTTATTCGGTAACTTTGCCCAAACCGTTTTCTTGCTGTCGAGGTTTACAATACCTATTTTTGCCAACGCATTTTGTTCGCCAACTTTTGGGTAAGGGAACTTAGTTAAGGTTGGATAAAGTTCATCTGTGTTATTGATCATGATGAAGTCTTTGCTGCCTTGGGTATCTAATTGCCAATAAGCGATACTTTTGCCGTCAGGGCTCCAACGAAAGCCATTACGAATAGAAAACTCTTCTTCATAAACCCAATCGAATAAGCCATTAATAATGCCATTGCCGGCATCAGAGGTTAATTGGCTAATGTGGTTGTTGCTAAGCGTTTCTAGGTAAATATTATTATCAGCAACATAAGCTACTTTGCTGCCATCAGGTGAAAATTTAGCAAACATTAAGCTACTGGCTTTAACGTCTTTACCACCTAATTGTTGTAACTGATTAGTCGCTAGATTTAATACCCAGTAGTCGCCACGACTATTTGAGCGCCATACCTTTTTACTATTGGTATAAAGCAAAACTTGTGCACGATCATCTGACCAAAGGTAGTTGTCAATGGCGAGTGGCTTTTCTTCGCCTTTAGGTGTTAATTGCTCAGCTGATATAAGTACGGTTCGCGCTAATGTACTGGGATCGTAGAAAACAATTTCTTTGCCAACACTTTGCGCTTTTCCGTCTTTGTCTGTTTTGGTTGTTGCTGACTTTTCAACAGCGGTATAGCCACTGCCATCAGCTAACCAACGAATGCGACCAAGCCACTGAGAAGTAAACTCACCTTCTTGGTAAATACGTTCAAGGCTTAATGGATTTTTGCTTGTATTATTTCCTGTAGCAGGTTTGTCAGCGGTACTTTGACAGGCAACAAGTGATACCGAGATGGCGGCGAATGCACACCAGCGAGTTAATTTGGCTGTAAACATAGTCGTTCCTTATTTTTCATTGCCCTAACTGTAAATTGTATACAATGACAAGGCAAATATGTTCATCGCAATTTTATGCTTGTTCGTCATGAATTAACTTATTTCGCTGAGTTATAAGTGGTGTGTATAATTTGCTTGATAACAATTACTATTTCTTATTGAAAACATTTAACTTGCCCCCACCTTAAAGGGACGCAAATATTTTGGGATCTGCTATGCAATCGGCATTAACAATATCAGGGTTAGAAAAGACTTATAAAGGTGGTTTTCAAGCACTCAAAGGTATTGACCTAACGGTTAATCAGGGTGACTTTTTTGCTTTACTTGGCCCTAATGGCGCTGGTAAGTCGACTACCATTGGAATTATTACTTCACTAGTAAATAAAACTGCAGGAAAAGTAGCTGTTTTTGGCCATGATATTGACCAAGAATTAGAAGCAGCTAAAAGCTTCATTGGCCTAGTGCCACAAGAGTTCAACTTTAATCAGTTTGAACCCTTAATGAAAATTCTAGTTAACCAAGCGGGTTATTACGGTGTTGAACGTTCAATAGCCGTTGAACGGGCAGAAAAATATTTAAAGCAGCTCGATTTATGGGACAAAAGAAACGATGCTGCACGTATGCTTTCTGGTGGTATGAAACGTCGTCTAATGATTGCTCGAGCGTTAATGCACGAACCTAAAATGTTAATACTTGATGAGCCAACAGCTGGTGTTGATATTGAGCTTAGACGTTCAATGTGGGAATTCCTTCGTGAATTAAACCAACAAGGCATCACCATTATTTTAACAACCCACTACCTTGAAGAAGCAGAAATGCTTTGTCGAAATATTGCCATTATCGACTCGGGTATTATTGTTGAAAATACCGATATGAAGTCTTTGTTGGCTAAGTTAGACGTAGAAACCTTTGTTTTTGATTTAAAACCTAACAGCAAGCCAGCACATTTGACTGGTTTTTGCTTTCGAGTTGTTGACGATCACACGTTAGAAGTTGATGTGAAAAAGTGTCAAACCATAAATCAAGTATTTACTGAGCTAACACAGCAGGGCATTGAAGTGTTGAGTATGCGAAATAAAAGTAATCGACTAGAAGAGCTATTTGTCAGTTTAGTAGGTAGTGGTCAAGAATCAGCAACCAGTGCGATAGAGGAGTAAGCAAGATGATTGCAGCAAGAAATATTATCGCGCTAAAAAGTATTCTACATAAAGAAATTCACCGTTTTATGCGTATTTGGGTGCAAACCCTTGTACCACCAGCAATTACTATTAGTTTGTATTTTGTCATTTTTGGCTCATTAATTGGCTCTCGTATTGGCGAAATGGGCGGCTTTGACTATATGTCATTTATCGTGCCTGGGCTGATCATGATGAGTGTTATTACAAACTCTTATTCCAATGTCGCTTCGTCATTTTTTAGTGCCAAGTGGCAACGTAATGTCGAAGAAATGCTGGTAGCACCGGTGCCTAATTGGGTTATTGTTGCCGGCTATGTTGGCGGTGGTATGGCGCGCGGCATGTTAGTTGGCAGTATTGTCACTTTCGTGGCAATGTTTTTTGTCGATATACAAATTCATAATATTTGGGTGATTATCGCAACGGTTGCATTGACCTCTGCTACCTTTGCTTTAGGCGGATTAATAAACGCTATTTTTGCAGGTAGCTTTGATGATATCTCGATTATTCCGACCTTTATTTTAACGCCATTAACCTATTTAGGTGGTGTGTTTTACTCGATCAGTTTATTGCCTGAATTTTGGCAAGGTGTATCGCAAATAAATCCTATCGTCTATATGGTCAATGCCTTTAGGTATGGATTTTTAGGAATTACCGACGTTAGCTTAGTACTGTCTTTCTCTGTACTAGGTGTTTTTATTGTCAGTTTGTACACCATCGCCATGGTATTGATCACTAAAGGTATTGGCTTAAGAAGCTAGCCGTTATTAAACGCGCACTATCTCGCCAAGTGGCTTGAGCATAGTGCGTGAACTTTTGAAAATTTATAGGTAAATGAGTAATGAGCTCTACAGAAATCACCGGCGATTCTAAAGCCATTGTGACTAATCAACCTGGTATACATGAAAAGCTAGCAGAGATTGTTGCTAAGCATATTGAGCATCCGTCACAAAAGCCGATACAGGCACATACCCAACAAGCCTTTGATGAAATGGATGCTATCGTGCAATCATTTACAGGCCCTGTGATTTTAGACTCTTGCTGTGGTGTAGGGCAAAGTACCCGATTGTTAGCAAAACAAAATCCCAATGCTTTAGTGATTGGCGTTGATAAATCAGCACATCGCATTACGCGTAATGTTGATGATGTTGAACGAGAAGATGGTGAAGGCATTGTTGATAATTACCACCTTGTGCGTGCCGATTTAAATGACTTTTATCGTTTGGTCGTTGCTGCTAAATGGCCAGTCGACAAGCATTATATTTTGTATCCTAATCCTTGGCCAAAAGCAAAACATGTGCAAAGACGTTGGCATGGTAGTGCGGTTTTTCCGCAAATTATTGCCGTAGGTAATGAAATAATTCTCCGCAGTAATTGGCAGTTATACCTGCAAGAGTTTCAGGTTGCGGCTGGCATTATGGGGTTCTTCGGTAGTATTTCAAAAGTTAATGACGAGCAGCCGTTAACACCGTTCGAAGCAAAGTATCAGGCCAGTGGTCAAATATGTTGGCAATTAACTATTGCTAAGAGTTAGTTGTGAAAATTTTAATTAATTGGCTAAATTTACATTTATTTAGCCAATTATCTTAATCTTTAAATTTGTATTTTCTTTGTCTTTTATAACTTTTTTCTTATATTTCAATTGCTTGTGTTTTTGGCCTGAAAGTTGATTATACCTTGATATATCAATTTGTAATTTAGGATGAATAACATGACTAACAATATTAAAAAAACAGTATTTATGATGGCTTTAAGCAGCTTAGCAATTGTTGAACTAGGACTAGTTTACGCCGCAACATTACTAGCTTAATACGATTAAGTTATCTTCAATATTATTGTTTTAAACGGCAATTGAGTTGAAAAAACGAGACTTTTGCTGAAAATTTTATTAAAGTGCCGCACTTATGTAAAACAACTTGCTTATGGGTGAGTAGTAAATAGTGAATAAGTATGACGGTTAGTAAACGCGCTGCAAAAGCGAGTGAAGAGTCTTTACATCGCATCTTTACCATTCCAGTTGCGCCTAATTCAACATTAGGCCGAATAGAGAATGAGATATCGCAAAATTTAGCGGGTTTTCTTGGTGAGCACATTGCGGCGACCGAGCAAGCACTGTCTGAAATTGAAAAAGATTTTGCTAGTTCACAAATTCCTGAAAATCCAGCGTTTGTATCTGATCACATGCATCACTTGCTTGATAAGTTGGTGTCGCAATCAGTTCACACTTCTAGTCCAAATTTTATTGGACATATGACTTCTGCATTACCTTACTTTATTTTACCGCTGTCAAAGTTGATGATCGGATTAAATCAAAACCTAGTTAAAATTGAAACTTCTAAGGCGTTTACGCCGATGGAACGTCAAGTACTAGGAATGATGCATCGATTAGTTTATCAAGATGACGAACCTTTTTATCAAGAGTGGATGCACAGTGCTAATCATTCATTAGGTGCATTTTGCTCTGGCGGTACTGTCGCGAATTTAACCGCACTCTGGGTTGCACGAAATAATTTATTAAGACCTGATGGTGAATTTCGCGGTGTCGCTCGTGAAGGCTTATACAGTGCGCTTAAACACTATCAATATGATGGTTTAGCGATTCTAGTGTCTGACCGTGGTCATTATTCACTGAAAAAGTCTGCTGATGTACTAGGTATTGGCCAAGATAGCGTTATTGCTATTCCGACAGATGAAAATAACAAAATTGATTGTCAGTTGCTTAAAGCTAAGTGCGAAAAGTTAGCACAAGAAAATATTCGCATATTGAGCATAGTAGGCGTTGCTGGCACGACAGAAACTGGCAATATTGACCCGCTTGATAAAATGGCTGAAATAGCGCAGCAATACGGCGCACATTTTCATGTTGATGCTGCATGGGGCGGAGCGACGCTATTATCAAATAAATATCGACCGCTTTTAAAAGGCATTGAGTTAGCTGACTCGGTAACGATTGATGCGCATAAGCAAATGTATGTACCTATGGGTGCAGGTTTGGTGGTTTTCAAAAATCCAGCTTCAGTTGCTGCTATTGAACATCATGCTGAATATATTCTACGTAAAGGCTCGAAAGATTTAGGTAGTCATACCTTAGAAGGTTCGCGTCCAGGTATGGCAATGTTAGTTTATGCAGCGTTGCACGTTATTAGTCGCCCTGGCTATGAAATGTTGATTAATACTAGTATTGAAAAAGCACATTACTTTGCCCAGTTGATTGAACAACAAGCTGATTTTGAATTGGTCACACAACCTGAGTTATGTTTATTAACCTATCGTTATAATCCATCTAGCGTACAGGCATTATTGGCTGTAGCGACTGAAGATGAACAAGAAAGTATTAATAATTTATTAGATAAGCTAACTAAGTTTGTGCAAAAACGTCAGCGTGAAAATGGTAAGTCGTTTGTTTCACGTACTCGTATTGAAGTGCAAAAATATAACGGTCGTAAAACCTTGGTTTTTCGTGTGGTATTGGCAAACCCGTTAACGACAAAAACAATTTTGCAAGATGTGTTAGCAGAGCAAACGCTATTAGCACAAGAAAGTGAAACCTTTTTACCAACCTTATTATCTATGGCCCAAGCTAAAGCGGTTTAGCCTAAAACACCTTAGCGCTGATGCTAACAAAACTTAATGGTAATAAAAAAAGCTAATAACAATGTTATTAGCTTTTATGTTCAGGATGAACGGTATGTTATGTTCACAGGGATATGAAGGAATGACCATATTTACTGCTTAGCTTTTCAATTATTTTTCTAGCTACAGAAATACCTGCAAATTATCTATCAGTCGTGCTTTACCGCAATGTGCGGCAGCAAGAATGACCAACTCTTTATCGTCTTCACTTGCCGGCTGTAAAGTGCGAGCATGGCAAATATGAATATAGTCAGTTTTCAACCCTGCGTTGTCTATGTAGTCCGCGGCTTGTTTCGCTAAGCCAATAAAGTCATTGTTATTTACTATTTCTTTCGCTAACCATTGGATATTTTGAGCTAAGGCTGGGGCAATTTTCTTTTCTTCGTCGGTTAAGTAGTTATTACGTGAACTTAGCGCTAAGCCACTGTCTTCTCGCACCGTTGCCACTGGAATAATTTCAATCGGCATCGACAAGTCTTCAACCATGGTCTGGATCACTTGCACTTGTTGGTAATCTTTCAAACCAAAGCAAGCGATATCAGGTTGTACTAAATTGAAAAGTTTACAAACAACGGTTGATACGCCGCGAAAATGTCCTGGACGACTTTCACCACAATAGCCATCGGATACATTAGGCACTTCAACATAACTTTGCTTATCTAAACCTTTAGGATAAATAATGCTTGGTGTTGGGGTGAACAATAATTCACAACCGGCAGCTAATAGTTTTTCTTGGTCGGCTGCCATCGTTCTAGGGTAGTTGTCGATATCTTCATTGGCGCCAAACTGCATTGGGTTAACAAAAATACTCGCGACCACCTTATCAGCGATAGACTTAGCTTTTTCCACCAAAGTTATGTGGCCTTGGTGCAAGTTGCCCATGGTCGGCACAAAAGCAATTTTAAGGCCTTGCTGACGCCATGCGCTAATCGTAGCGCGTAAAGTATCGATATCTTGTGTTGTTTGCATTGTCATACTGTTTTTCTACTCAGCTTGAGTCGGTTATTTAAAAATATGTTCAGGGCCTGGGAAATTGCCATTACTGACTTCTGTAATGTAAAGCTCAATAGCCTTTTGAATATCACCAGTATCAATTAAAAAGTTACGTGAAAATTTTGGCATGTAACTGCATGAAATACCTAAGGCATCATGCATCACTAATATTTGTCCGTCAGTGTCTTTGCCTGCGCCAATACCGATGGTTGGAATTGAAACCGCTTCAGTGATTGCTTTGCCTAAACCACTTGGAATACATTCAAGTACCAATAATTGTGCACCTGCCGCCTCTAGTGCTTTTGCATTTTCAATCATTTCTTGTGCTTTATCACTTTCACGCCCTTGTACTTTAAAGCCACCAAATACATTGACAGATTGTGGTGTTAAGCCCAAGTGAGCACAAACAGGGATACCGCGTTCAACTAGGCCTTTAATGGTGCTTTCTAACCATTGTCCACCTTCAAGTTTAACGATACTTGCCCCCGCTTGCATAAGCTTGGCAGCATTAGTGTAGGCTTGTTCAGTGGTCGCGTAGCTCATAAATGGCATGTCGGCAATAATCAGTGTATTTTCAACACCGCGCTTTACGCTTTGAGTATGGTAAGCCATATGTTCAATATCAACAGGCAAGGTATCATCATGGCCTTGTAAAACCATGCCTAATGAGTCACCGATTAATATGGCGTGAATACCTGCTTGGTCGAAAATTTTCGCAAAACTGGCGTCATAAGCCGTGATTGTGGTAATTTTTTCACCTTGTTGTTTCATTTTCTTCAAGGTGGCAGTTGTGATTTTAGCCATAGTATTGTCCATAGTTTATGATGCTAAGCAGGGCATCAGTAATTTTAGAGTTGTTATACTAACGCAATTTACTATGAATTTTTAGTCCATTTTTTTCAATCTGGTTAGCCAGTTGCAATACACTTGTACCATCAGGTAAAAGTAAACTTGGTGCAATTTCCGCTAAAGGCAGTAAAACAAACTCACGTAGCTTTAAACCATAATGCGGCACAACTAAGCGTTCACTGTTGATGACCATTTCATTGAACAATAAAATGTCTAAATCTAATATTCTCGCACCCCAGCGATTATCTTTACGGACTCGACCGGATTCATTTTCAATGCTTTGCAATTGATCAAGTAACTCAATAGGGCTTAAGATAGTTTCGAGCGCAACCACTGCGTTCATGTAATCCGGTTGGTCTTGCGGGCCCATCGGCCGGCTGAAGTATAATGATGAGACTTGAGTAACTGAGCAGTTTGTTAGCTGCTCTAGTTTGGTTAGTGCTGAAATTATTTGTGCTTGTGGATCAGATAAGTTGCTACCTAACCCGATATAGGCCAATGACATTACGCTTCATTACCCGCCGCTGCACGTGGCTTTCTGCGTTTACGAGTTGTTCTTCTTGAACCGCTTCTGCTTTGGCCTACACTCTTAATCATCACTTGTTGAGTTTCGGCGTTGCTGTGTTGAAAGTCTCCCCACCACTTAGCTAACTCTTGTAGTGATGAAACTTGTTCAGCATCTTGATTACCAGCACTTTCGATTTCTGCTCGCAAAAGTAAAAAGTCATAACCGGCTCGAAATTTAGGATGTTCAAGGGTTTTAAATGCTCTTTTTCCTTCACGTCGAGACAGTTTGTCTTGTAATATCCAAATATCTTTCATTACCGCTTGAAAGCGTTTTGGAATGGCAATACTACGCTGTTGCTCGGACATAATTTCACTTAACGCAGCAAAGAAAGCGTCTTGTGGTGTAAGTTGCGTTTCACTGTTTAAACGCTGTATTTGCTCTTGCATCGGATACCAAAGCATAGCGGCAAACAAAAATGCTGGCGTAACACGTTGATCAGTATTTACTCTGTGGTCAGTATTTTTCATCGCTAAACAAATAAAGTCAGCAAGGTATACTTGAGACTGTTGGTTTAGTTGTTGGTCAACCGCAGGGAAAAAATATTGGAAAAGGTTGTAATCACGTAATTGGTGGAAATTATCTAACGCTTTACCCGACATGAATAATTTTAAGAATTCTTCAAATAAACGCGCAGGCGGAATATTTGCCATTAGTGGTGCCAGTTCTTTTATTGGCGCTTTGGTGTCGGCATGAATGTTCATATCCAATTTAGTGGCAAAACGAATCGCACGTAACATCCGCACAGGATCTTCACGGTAGCGTGTTTCTGGATCACCAATTAAACGAATTTGTTTAGCGTATACATCAGCTACGCCATTGGCAAAGTCGTAAACTTTAAAGTCTTTGGCTGAATAATAAAGCGCATTGATAGTGAAGTCGCGACGTTCAGCATCTTCTTCAATGTTGCCGTAAATATTGTCGCGAAGTAACATGCCATCTTCACTTTGTTTTGAAGTTTTCTGACAATTTTTTTCTTCGCTATTTTCATGATGACCACGAAAAGTAGCCACTTCAATAATTTCTCGACCAAAAACGATATGGGCCAAGCGAAAACGACGGCCAATTAAACGACAGTTACGAAATAGCGCTTTAATTTGTTCTGGTGTTGCATTAGTTGCAATATCAAAATCTTTCGGTTCTAAACCAAGTAAAATATCACGGACACCACCGCCAACTAAATAAGCGTCGTAGCCGCCAGAATTCAAGCGATATAAAACCTTTAGGGCATTGTGACTTATGTTTTTTCTAGATACAGGATGTTGATCGCGAGAAAGTATCTTTGGCTCGTCAAATGATGGCTGTTTCGATTGGCTCTTTCGTGTTTTTCCAAGTACTTTTTTACACAAGTTGATCACGCTTTTGATAATGGTTGACCCCAGTTTTATCATAAAATTTCTCGCGCAATGATATAACAGCGCAGGCTAAAAGAGAATGAAAACAGTGTGAATAATCGACGTTTGTTAATAAAGAAGAGCTTATAGAACGATTTCTTGTGATTTAGGCACGTTATTGATTGACCAGTGGCATGTTGCCCACGTTAAAAGCTCATCAACACTTGCATAATTCAACTCGGTAGGAGGCTGTTGACCAAGAAACCTTAATGCTGCGATTAACGATGGTATTGGATTCTTTGTATCAATGGCAGGGGCATTATTTTGTTTACTTAATTTATAACCTTCATCCGTTATTGCCAACGGAAAATGACCAAATGTAGGTGCTGGGTGATTAAGTATTTGATAAAAACTTAATTGTCTAGCTGTTGGTTCTAATAAATCGCAACCCCGAATAATATGACTAATACCTTGATAAATATCGTCAACAACAACGGCTAGCTGGTAGGCAAATAAGTTATCTTTTCTGCGGACAATGAAATCTTCACCGGCAAGTTTTTTATCACAACTTACATCACCTTGAATTAAGTCGTGATATTGAGAAGTCGCCACCGTATTAATCACCCTAATGGCATTATTGCTTACTGCCAAGTCTAGCTTACGACAATGGCCTTGATATACGCCGCCATCGGCTTTAATTTTCGCTCGGCTACAAGCACAGTGATAGCTTAATTTTTGCTGTTTTAGGCTGGCTAGAACTTCTAGATAAAGGCTGCTTTGCTGACTTTGATAAAGAACGTCTTCGTCCCAGTTCAAGCCATAGCTTTCTATGGTGTTTAATATTTCGGCACTGGCGCCTAATTTTTCTCTAGGAGGATCAATATCTTCAATTCTAACTAACCATTTACCTTGGTTATGTTTAGCATCCAGATAACTAGCAAGAGCGGCGATTAAAGAGCCAAAGTGTAATAAACCTGAAGGAGAGGGAGCAAAGCGACCACGATACCCTTGATGAGCTTGTGGTCGCAAAGTATTAAGAACTACCATTTGAAATAGTAGCTTAACCTGCTAATTGACGTTCTTTGATTTCTTGTAGTGTTTTACATTCGATACAAAGGTCAGCCGTTGGACGTGCTTCTAAGCGACGAATGCCGATTTCAATACCACATGATTTACAAAAACCAAATTCGTCTTCTTCAATCAATTGAAGAGTTTTTTCAATTTTCTTGATTAGTTTACGTTCACGATCTCGTGTACGTAATTCAAGACTGAATTCTTCTTCTTGTGCTGCGCGATCAACCGGATCTGGGAAGTTTGCCGCTTCATCTTGCATATGAGTCACTGTACGATCAACTTCTTCACGTAGTTGATCACGCCAAGCTTCTAGAATTTTTTTAAAATGTTCTAGTTGCTCATCGTTCATGTATTCTTCGTTAGGCTTCTCAACGTATGGTTCAACACCCGCTAAGGCTAAAATACCTAATGCTTTGTTTTTTGGCATGCTAATTCTCCTAATGCTACTAGACCTAAACTGATGAAAAATAGTTACTTCATTGTAACTTCATCGCTTGGTTGCAACTGCCAATCTAAATTGACCTAAAATATTTCACTTGATATTGTGCTGGCCAGTATGAAATTCAAGGCTGATTTTATAAAAACCGAAGAAAAGTTAAAAATAATGCGTTATCAATTAACTTTATCGACCATGGCAATAAAATATGAGCAAGCTTTTTAGCAAGTTTATAGGCATGCCGTCAATCTTTATTACAGCTAATTATGCTAAATTTATATAGCTTGCTCATAAAATAACCGAAACTTGGGTGTCTAAGCTAATAGAAAAATCTTGTTTTTCATTCGCAAAACTCGCTTTATAAGCTAGGATTTCGACACCTTGCTGTTTAGCTTCTCGCAGTAGCTGTGCATATTTAGGGTCAATATGCTCAGCAGGTTTTACGCTGTTGATACCGGTATGTAATACTGCGAACAGTAAAACAGCTCTATGGCCTAAAGCGGTCATGGCGATTAATTCTCGCAAATGCTTTTGCCCGCGCTCAGTGACAGCATCTGGAAAATAGCCTTGTTCACCTTCCAATAAAGTGACGCTTTTCACTTCAATATAAGTTTCTCGTCCAGTTTTATCATAAAGTTGAAAATCAATTTTGCTATTTTCTTCGCCGTATTTAACTTCTCGCTTGAGTTTGGTGTGTGAAATAAATTCAGTAATTAAATTATTCTTGAGCGCTTCTTCAGTCAGTTGGTTAGCTCTAATCGTATTAACACATATCCAGTGCTTAGCTTGAGTATAAGTGATTTCCCAACTATTGGGATATTTACGCTTTAGGTTGTCTGATGTGCTATACCACACTATGTCGCCAGGTGTAGCACAACCTGTCATAGCACCAGTGTTGGCGCAGTGCATGGTAACTTCTTTACTGTTACCTGATGTTTTGTCTACCAAGGTTACATCGGCTAAAAATCGTTTGTAGCGTTTAATTAGGGTGCTAGGTTGTAAAGTAAAATTCATGGTTTCAGCCATCGATAAATCGTGTGTATAGGTTAAATAGTTGCTTTCATGGTGTAAACTGTTGTTACTAACATAAATTAAGTTAAATTTAATTCTAAAGGCGAGAACATGACTACACCTCATTCTGTATCAATAACGTTAAGCGAAAATAACCTGACGGCAGGTTGGCAACAAGGTAAAACCGTGCAAATAGTTGATGACAATATTGCAGTTTACTTACCAAAAGACGCTAGTTATCCGTTGAGAAAAATTCAAGCCGCGGCGCGTAAAATTGAAAAGCTTGGCATTGCGCATGCCTCGTTAACGGGTGACAACTGGGACGAAGCAAGCCAATGGGCGTTTGCCTTGGGTTTTAGTTGTGTTGGCAAGTTGGAAAGCATTAGTTTTTGCGGTGATGCTGCCTTAGTTGAAAAACTGAACAATAAATTGGCGGTATATGCTTGGAGCCGTGATTTAACTAACCAGACACCGGCTGAGTTATACCCTTTAAAATTGGCTGAATTTACCACTGATTACATTTCAAAATTAGCGCCAGAGCACGTGAGTACTCGTCTTATTCAGGGGGAAGAGCTAAAAGCTGAGCAATGGATGGGAATATATAATGTCGGTAAAGGTAGTGTTAATGAGCCATGCTTACTTGAGTTAGATTTTAACCCAAGTAGCAATGAAAGCACGCAAGTTGCTGCTTGTTTAGTGGGGAAAGGTATTACTTTTGACAGTGGTGGCTACAGTATTAAAACCAGTGCCGGTATGTTCGACATGAAATGTGACATGGGCGGTGCAGCAGTTGTTGCTGGCGCACTAGCGCTAGCAATTAAGCAGGGCTTAACTCAACGTGTAAAGTTGTACCTTTGTTGTGCTGAAAACATGATCAGCAATGATGCGTATAAGTTGGGTGACATCATCACTTATAAAAACGGTGTGACTTGTGAAGTGGCTAATACCGACGCTGAAGGTCGTATTGTGCTAGCTGACGGCTTAATGGCAGCAGGTGCTACTGGCGCTCCATTAATTATTGATGCTGCAACTTTAACTGGTGCTGCTGTTATGGCAACTGGTGGTGATTATTCGGCATTATTTTCATTAGATAACAATACAGTAGCTAAAGCACAAACCGCCGCGCAAGTAACCGCAGAGCCTTTGTGGCAGTTTCCTTTAGAGCCTTGGCATCAAGATAAATGTTCGTCAGTGTTTGCTGATACTGCTAATAGCCGTACGCAAAAAGGTGGTGGTGCTGGTGGTGCGAGTAATGCAGCTGGCTTTTTATCACGCTTTGTTCCTAATGACGGTGCTGGCTGGTTACATTTTGATTTAGCTGCGGCTTATAACGCGGGTGAGTCGAGTTTATGGGCTGCTGGAGCGACAGGACTTGGTATTGCAACTATTGCCGATTTAATCGCAGGCGAATAGCGTAAAAGCAGTTAATTAGGTATGAAATCTGATTAACTGCTATAAATTGCACAAAATGACTCTAAAGAGGAGTATAAATGGTGCAAAAAAGGTTATTTTGAGCTTTACCTCAACCTTTAAGATTCACTCTCTTCAATACCTTCAACAAACTGATCTGCAGGTAAAATATTAACCGTTTCATGTAACTCAGAATAAACCAGTAATGCGCTACCTTGTTTTAACTGTTGTTCAACCTGCTGAATTTTATCGCTCAGTGCAACATCTTCACTACCGTATTCAGTACCTTCTCTTAGTACAAAGTTTTCAATAATGGCGCTTAACGTTTCTTTAGGTAATGTGTCTAATGGGATAATCATAAGTGTCTCGCAAAAAATTCGGGTACTCTTGCTTCTAGCCAATATTGTGGCCTGAAAGGGTTATTACCACTAATGAAGCCAACATGGCCGCCACGTTCACTGATTTCAAAGTTAACATGTTCAGGTAGTGCGCTAATCGCCGTTGTGTTTTTGTCGCATAAAAAAGGATCATCGCTGGCGTGAATAACTAAACATGGCGTGGTTATATCATTGAGTACATCTCGGCCACTGGCTTGTTGATAATAGTCATTGGCGTCAATGAAGCCATTAATTGGTGCGGTTACCATTTGATCAAAATCACGAATAGAGCGTATGTTGAGTAAGTCTTTTTCATGAATATTTTTTAGTAAGTTGATGTTGATTTTTTCAACCGTGCTTGCTTTGAGCATATCGACAAGATATTTTTGATAAACGCGAGAAAAACCACTATTTATTCTGTCGCAGCAACTTGATAGATCTAACGGCGCGCAAATAACACTAGCGGCTTGGTAAATATTTTCTTTTTGCTCTGCCAAATATCGGGTAAGCACATTACCACCAAGCGAAAAGCCAACAATGGCCTTTTTAGCTTGAGGGTAAGTATTGGCAAGGTGTTGGCTAAAAAAGTCGACATCACACGTTTGGCCACTGTGATAAGATTTCGCCATACGATTTGGCCGACCGCTACAACCGCGAAAATGCATTAATACGCCGATCCAACCTTTGGCTTTAATTGCCGATAACATGCCTCTAGCATAATGACTATTTTTTGAGCCTTCTAACCCATGTAAAACAGCGACTATTGGACGTTGGCAAGCCGGGCTGACTTTTTCTGTCCATGCTAAATCTACAAAATCTCCATCGGGCAACTCTAGGGTTTCATCACTGGTATCTAAGGTATGGTGGCGTCGGAGAAATTTTGCCGCCATGGTTTGAACATGACCGTTTTTTAGCCACCAGGCTGGAGAGAAAGAACTTTTGCTAAACATAACCTAATAAATACTGAACAATACAAAAGCTTATTGTACGTTAAAACAACATTGATGCACACTCTAAGAAGTTAGCACTATTTATTAATGGTACTTTCGCAAGGTAACGTTTCTAGTAGTAACGGCCAAAACATCGGCTGATAACTTTGTTTATATTTTACAATAAGAGTAATTAACTACAGTGGTAAATTACTCTTCATCTTCGTTAATGTTTTTCAAAAAGTAATAAATATAAAAAGCACCAATGCCTAAAAGTACAGCTAAACCAATAAAAGCCGAAAGCACAACAGGGTCATTCAGAAGCATATCCATAATGTTCATAACTCACTCCAATAAGCGTTAAATACGTAAACAACATAGGCACATATTGTAAATAACAAGTAATTAACACTTATTGATTTAGATCACAGTCATATTCACTTTATTAAATTGGAGATAAATATCATTGAACTTGCCACACATGATTAAATAAGTATTTCTATACCAATTGGCAATACTAGAACTACTGCCGCTGCATAAGCAAAGCGTTGACGCAATAAACTGGTGTGAGGCTGCATTGGTAAACCAAAACATGGTCGGAGAGTATTGATGCGCTTTATGATTTCAAAACTAACAAAACAACAGACGATAGTTGCTGATATCAACGATATAGCTTCTATTGTCACGCTTAGGTTTAATCTAGAAAGGTTATAGCCAATAACTACGATTAAGCTTTGATGCAGGATATAAAAAGGGTAAACCGCTTCATTAAGGTAACCTAATTTTTTTGATTTTTTATTTAGCATTTTATGAGCAATAGCAAACAGAGTAAGCACGCCTAATATGCGCAATAGGCTGTAAATAAACATACCAAGCATTAGTAACCATGACTCATGACTATCTGGAGCACTCAGTTCAACTAACCAAACTTGATTATAAAAGAAGATAAAACTGATATAGGCAATGGCGAAACTACATAGTAGCCAGCTTATATTGTTGCTTATTCGTTGCCAAAAGTTTGGTTGCCAGCCAATTAAATAGCCATAAACCATAAAGGTAAAACCTAATGGGTAGCGTACTTGTTCCATTGACCAATTAATTTGAATAATAAATATCGGTAAAGTTGCCAATAAAATGGCAATTACACCGTATTGCTTGAATAACCAGTTAATGCCGTTTTCTATTTTGGTTGAATTGAGTAAAGGTAATAAACACAGTATCACCAGTGAGTACTGCCATAAGGAGCGAAGAAACCAAAGGTGGTTAACATCAATATGAGGCCAAATACCGGACTGATATTTATCAAACACACCATTACCATCGCTGAAAAACACTTTTAAGAACTGCCAGTAATTCATATTGAGATCGCCATTATTGGTCATTTCAACGTAAAGTTGCGGCGGCACAACAATCAGTATGCCGAATAATAACGGCAGCAATATGCGTAAAGATCGCATACTAATAAAACGCCAAACGGAAACTTTGGCGATAATAAAGCGAATAGCAATACCCGCAATAAGCCAAAGTAGTGCCATACGCCAAGGCTCTACTATCAACATAATATTTTCAAGAAATTGTGATCTATGTTGGCTTTTTACATGCCAGCCCCAATTCTCCACGTAAAACATACCGCAATGAAATAAAATTAATAAACCAAAGGCAATAACCCTTAACCAGTCAAGGTCATACCTTCTTTCAGGCATATGTTTTTGGTCTGGAATAAAAAGTTTTGCAATTGTAGTCATGAACATTTTTGACATAAGTGTTAACGTTTGGTCGGCTTGTGATGTTGATATCTTCGCTGCTACACTGAATAAGTGCATGACATAAAGGCTGTAAAAACAATAGGTAGGGATAAGTGGTGGAATACAGGGATAAACATTATTGCTTTGAGATGAAATATCATGAGTAGGCTAGAGCATTTTCAAAAGTATAAATTTCGCTACGAAGCTGCGGTGCTTTTTATTTACTTTTTTATTAATAATTCTCTGCATGCAACGTCGGTAATAATGGAAGCTAAACGTAAGGGTTCAGAGTTACCATTTGAATTATGGGAACCCTTCGTTTGGGAATACTCAAGTGCGATTAGTGTCTTACTGTTATTTCCCTTGATGGTGGTATTACTGCGACGTTTACCTTTTAGTTGGCAATCGATAAAGCGTTCTATTTTTCTCTATTTTCTCGCCTCAATTATTTTTTCGCTATTACATGTCGGCATAATGGTTGCTATTCGAAAATTCAGTTACTTTTTAGTGCAGTGGAATTATGATTTTGGTGATCTTTGGTATGAGCTATTTTATGAATACCGTAAAGACTTATGGGCCTTTATCTTTTTTATTGGCGTAATTAAAGCCTATGAATTTATTTTGAACCGACTTGCTGGCGAAGCTAACCCTATTGCACAGGGAGAAGACAATAATGAAAATCAAAGTGTCGCCAACGACATTGATAGACTGCTAGTTAAAAAGTTAGGTAAAGAGTTTATTATCAAAATTACTGATGTTGAGTGGCTAGAATCATCAGGCAATTATGTCAATTTACATATTGCTGGACGCATTTATCCAACAAGAGCAACGTTGACGCAACTAAGTGAACAAATTAGCACTAAAGGCTTTTGCCGCATCCATCGCTCACATGCGATAAACCTCAATTGTGTTGAATCTATAACGCCATTAAGTAGTGGTGATAGCGAAGTTAAGCTCAATAACGGTAAAGTGCTTAATCTGTCGCGGCGCTATAAAGATAGCTTTAAAGCTCAGCTTGCGCAGTAATTTTATTTAACGGTTTTAAAAACAATAAACCCGCTATTAATCGCGGGTTTATTGTTTTTACTTATCGGCAATAACGTTAAGAGTATTTTTTTAATTTTATCTCTTGTTGCTTGATAATTTTTTGATGAATAGCATCGGCTTTTTCTCTAGCCACTTTAATTTGCTCTATGGTGAGTTTGTTTTCATCCATACCACGGCTTTTTTCTGCCATTTTGTAGCCATTTTTTGCGGCGATAATATTCCAAATGTATGACATTTCGGTGCTTTTCGGTACGCCTTTACCTTCAAAGTACATTAAGGCAAGGTTAAATTGTGCCAACGCATAATTTTGGTCTGCGGCTTTTTGGTACCAACGTGATGCTTGTAAATAGCTGCGTTTCACTCCATCACCGTTATAAAGCATTACGCCTAAATTAAACTGTGCACGAGGCAAATCTTTATCAGCGGCTTTTTCCATGAGTGCAAAAGCGGTTTTTAAATCTTTTTTGGTTATTTTGCCTTCGCTGTAGAGCAGAGATAGGTCAAATAAAGCTTCAGAATAGTTTTGTGATGCAGCTAAGTTAAATAGCTCCATCGCTTTTTTAGCATTCTTAATCACACCATAGCCATTCAAATACATGACGCCCATTTGATATTGAGCTGGCGCGTATTCTTGTGCCACTAATGGCTCAAATTCAGCAATAGCAGCTCTAAATTCACCACGATTTAATTCATAGATGCCAAGATCAAGGTCGGCACTAACAGCTGAATGACTGGCGAATAGGGCTATGCTCAATATTGCTAAGGTTAATTTTTTCATCATAATGTCCTATATATGTGTTGTCGCTGTTATTAAAGCGACAAAGTACCTTAAGTTAAGTGTAGCAATAAATTTATAATGCTTGCGACATTATCTCTTCTATTTGCTCTTCTAAATCGAGCCACTCCATTTCATGTTCTTCGATGGCTTGAGTTAATTTAGCTTGCTGCTTCAATAGTGTGGTTAACTCAGCTTTGTGTTCAGCTTGGTATATTTCGCTATCCGCCAACCTAGCTTCAACTTCGCTTAACTCGTTTTGTCCTTTTTGCACTAACTTTTCAAACTTGTCTGCTTGCTTACGCAGTGGTGAAGCTTTCTTGCGCAGCTCTGCTTGTTCTTTACGTTGTTGCTTTTTATCAACTTGCGGCTCACTAACGACTTTGTTTGCTTTTACGGTTTGTTTTTTATCGTCATTTAGCCATTGTTGGTAGTCATCAATGTCGCCATCAAAGTCAGTTACACGGCCGTTAGCGACTAAGTAAAATTCATCAACACACGACTCTAATAAGTAGCGGTCATGGGCAATAAGAATAATTGCTCCATCAAAGTCTTGTAACGCTAATACTAATGCTTGGCGCATTTCTAAATCAAGGTGGTTGGTTGGCTCATCTAGAAGTAACAGTTGCGGCTTTTCTAGCACAATAAGTGCTAATACTAAGCGCGCTTTTTCGCCACCAGACATCGTGCCTACTTTGTCTAATGCTTGGTCACCACTAAAGCCAAAGCGACCTAAAAAGCTTCTTGCTTGTAGTTCAGTTAAGTCGGGTTTTGCACGTGTAATGTGTTCAATGGCGCTACTAGGCAAATGAAGTTGCTCTAGTTGATGTTGAGAAAAGTAACCCACTTTAAGTTCTTGCGCGCAATAGCGTTGACCTTGCAGCAGTGTTAAATCTCCTGCGAGAGACTTTATTAAAGTTGATTTACCAGCACCATTTCGACCGAGTAAACCGATGCGGCTACCAGGTACTAACGTCATCTCTACATTTTCTAGAATAATGGCCTCATCGTTATAACCACATTGGCTTTCAGTCAGCGACAACAATGGGTAAGGCAAGGTTTCAGGTTGCTCAAAACTGAAAGTAAATTGGCTATCAACATGCGCAGGCGCTAAGTCAGGCAGCTTTTGTAAACGTTTTAAACGACTTTGTGCTTGTTTCGCTTTACTCGCCTTAGCGCGAAAGCGATCAACAAAAGAGGTTAAGTGCGCGACTTCTTTTTGTTGTTTTTGAAACTGAGCGTCTTGCTGCGCTAAATGTTCTGCACGCTGGCGTTCAAAGGCTGAGTAATTACCCGAGTATAATTTCGCGCCTTGCTGTTCGATATGTAAAATTTGCCCAATAACATCATCTAGAAAGTCACGATCATGTGATATCAATACCAAAGTACCTGTAAAGCGCTTTAACCAGCGTTGTAGCCAAATTACGGCATCTAAATCTAAATGGTTTGTCGGTTCATCAAGTAGTAATAAATCGGCACGACTAATCAACGCTTGCGCTAAGTTTAAACGCATACGCCAACCACCAGAGAACGATTTGACTGGGTTTGCTAATTGCTCTTGTAAAAAGCCTAAGCCGTGCAATAACTCAGCAGCACGAGCAGGTAAACTATAGCCGTTGATAACATCAATTTGATTGATAATAGTCGCTTCAAGAGTACCGTTGTCGTCAATACGTGCTTGTTCTAGTTTTGCTTCTAGCTGGCGATATTCTATATCACCATCAATAACATAATCTAACGCGGACTGTTCTAAGGCTGGAGTTTCCTGTTTAACCGTGGCAATTTTCCAGCTTGCTGGCATGGTAAGGTTACCTAAGTCAGGCGGCAAGGTACCAAGCAAACTGGCGAATAAAGATGATTTTCCACAACCATTTGCCCCAACAAGCCCAACCTTATGATTTGGATGTATGGTAAAACTTGATGATTTTATGAGGTATTTTGCGCCTCGGGCTAAACTTAAATCTGTGGCTGTGATCATTTATCGCTACTCTTTTTAATGCAAGGCGCTATTGTCGCTTTTCCTTGGGGGGTTGTTCAAGGTAAAATAAGACTAGTAGGCAGTTATCTTGCCTTTCTTATCTGAAAATTAACTGAAAACTGAGTAAAAAGTGAAAAAAAGATTTATAGCCGGTGCAACTTGCCCAAAATGTAAGGCAATGGATACGATGGCTTTAACGAAAGAAAATGATGTTGAGACGGTAACTTGTGTAAATTGTGGCGAGCAAATGTCGCAAACGGAAGAACATGTAGCGCAGGAAGTGAGACCAAATGAACAAGTTATTGGTATTTTTAAGCAAGAATAATCAGCATTTATTTTAAGCTAAACAAAAGAGTTTTTTTGTTTAGCTTAATTTCGTCATGCACTAATCGTCCAAGTGACTTGGGTATAGTGCTAATAATGTGGCGGTGGCGGTTCTATTTCTTCTTTACCTTGTGGCGAAGCCGCATTTTCTTTAAGTCGGTTAGCAATGACATTAAGTTGTTGCTTAAGCTCTGCTATTTCGCTTTGGTGTACCGACAGTTCATGGTTGAGCTGTTCAATAACATCATCTTGAAAGGCATTACGGGTTTCAAGCGACTCTATCGCTTGTTCTATCTCACTAACTGATTTCACTATTTATTTACCTGCCATAATTCGGCGTATCCTGAAGAGCTTTCGGTGATTACGCGCTCATTATCCCTAAAAGCAGCACTATACACAACCGCTCCTGCAGGACGAATATCTTCACGCGGTGTTACACGCCAACTTGTTAAGCGCTCACCTGTAGCAATAGCCCAAATACTGACTTTACGTGAAGGAGCGCCCGTAAGCAGTGTGGTGCCGTCAGGAGAAAATTGCACGGAACTAAAGACTTCTTGGCGATTAAAATACTTAAGTTGAGAGACTAATTTACCGGTTTTTAAATCCCAAATATTTGCTGATTTTTTACTGTCAGCAGTAAAAGCGTATCTACCTTTAGGATCTAGCGCTACCATAGTAACTCGGCTAGGGTGATTGAAACGATATATGACTTGCCCTGATTGAGTATCCCAAACGTAAGCAACAAAGTCATTCGAACCGGAAATGGCGACCCTACCGTTGGGCATCATATCAACAGCATTTATTTTTTCTTGGTGACCAAGAAACTCTAGTCTTCGACCTGTGTCAGTTGTGATGTGAACAACTTTGCCATTACTTTGCCCGACTAATAAATAATTGCCATTGTTGGCAACGGCAATATCGCGAATATTTGATTCGCTAATCGACCAAAAGCCTTCCGACTTACCATCACCTATATTCCAGAGAGAAAAGTCATTTCGGTTAGCAATCAAGGCATGGCTATTATTATCAGCAATATCAGCAAGTAATACTAAGTTGTCGGCGCTACTTTGCTGTTGCGACCAACTATACTTTAAGGCGTTTTCATCAAGGTCCCAAAGGCTAACACCGTGATGTATTGATGAGACAACACTGTATTTGCCATCATTAGAAATGTTGGCGGCATAAGCGCCTTCAACGGCGTGTTGCCACCTTTGTTCAGGTGCTTGGCCGCTAGGCTGACAAGCCGATAGTAATGTTATTAAAAACAGAAGCTTGAGTGCTCGATTAGTTAAGTTACATTTCAGCAAAATATTAATACTTTTTTCTTGTCTCATTTATCGTTAGTATAAGCCGCATTGTTTCACAATTCACACATATTTAATGACTTAGCGGGAATTTCCGCCTGAGTAGTATAACGGAGATGTAAATGAAATTTTTTAAACCGACTGTAGTCGCCATTGCTTTATTGTCTGTAATGGGTTGTCAAGAACCAGCAAAACAAGAAGAAAAAGCAGTTGTACTTGATACTGAAATACAAAAACAAGCCTACGGTTTAGGTGCGTCAATTGGTATGTACATGGAACGCAATTTAGAAGAACACAATAAAATGGGCTTAACGTTAGATAAGTCACTTATTATTCGTGGTTTCACTGATAGCATGGACGGCAAGTCACTAATTGAGAAAGAAGATATTCAAGCGTTATTGATGAATTTAGATCAAGCGATGAAAGCGAAACAACAAGAACAAGCATCAGTAAGTGCAGAAGCTAGCTTAGCTGAAGGTCAAAAATTCTTAGACGAAAATGCTAAGAAAGATGGTGTTAAAGTGACTGATTCAGGTATTCAATATGAAGTATTGACTGCAGCTGAAGGTGATAAGCCTGCTGCTACAGATACTGTTAAAGTACACTACAAGGGTACGTTCTTAAATGGCGAAACATTTGATAGTTCATATGACCGTGGTGAGCCAGCAGTATTCCCACTTAACCGTGTAATTTCTGGTTGGACTGAAGGTGTTCAGTTAATGTCAGTAGGGTCTAAATTTAAATTTACTATCCCTTCTGATTTAGCTTACGGACCAAACGGCAACCCGCCACGTATTCCTGGTAACTCAGTACTTCAATTTGAAATTGAATTACTTGAAGTTCAAAAGCCAGAAGCGGCAGCTCAAGTCGGTGATAAGTAAAGCCTAATTTTATAATGCCTTTACTCGGTATATAAATTTCAAAAGCCAACTTTATCGTTGGCTTTTTTGTTTCTAATAGTTTTCGATAACGTCACTTGAACTACGTAGAAATAGGCTTTAATGGCGCTGCTGTAGCATTTTTCTTATCCTGAGCTCAGGTTACTCACTTTTCGTTAGTCATCAAATGCTCAACATATTCGGCAATGGCTAAGCTAGAGGTTAGCCCTGGGGAATCTATGCCAAATAAGTTAATGAGTCCTGCTACGTTGTGCTGTTTTACCGTTTGAATACAGAAATCTTTAAAGCCTTCGTTAGGGCCTTGTAATTTAGGTCGAATACCTGCGTAGTCAGGAATTAGCTTATTACTATCTATATCAGGAAAATACTTACTAATTGCTGTAACAAATTTTCTTTTTAATGTTTCTGCTACTTGGTAATCAATATCTTCAATATATTGAGTATCGGGACCAAACTTTAATTGCCCTGCGGTATTTAAAGATGCATGAATACCTAAACCATTGGCTTCAGGTATAGGATAAATAAGCTGGTTAAAAGGACTTTTTCCCTGATAACTAAAATAATGCCCACGACAGTAATGTAATTGAGGTATTTCTGATATTGGCATATCCTTAATAGCTGTAGCGACTTCTGTGGCATATAAGCCGGCGCAATTAATAACATGCTGGCATTGAAGCGTGCTCGTTTCTCCTTGGCTATCTAACACAACTTCTAACCCTGATTTATTCGCTGTTGCCGAAACAAAACGAGTTTGAGCAACAAATAGCGCACCGTTTTGTTCGGTATCGGCAAGTAAACTTTGCATATAACTGTGAACATCAATAATGCCTGTTGACGGTGAAAGTAATGCAGCAGTTGCCGCTAATGCGGGGGTAGACACTTGTAGTTGTTCTTTGCTTTGCCAGACCAGATCGTCAACACCATTCAATTTTGCTTGTTTTAAAGTTTCAGCTAAATAGCTTTCTTCTTGCTTGCCATGTGCAACTAATAATTTGCCAACTTTTTTATGAGGAATGTGACGTTGCTGGCAATATTGATAAAGTAATTGTTTACCACGTACACAGAGCTTGGCTTTTAAGCTGTTTTGCGGGTAGTAAATACCAGCGTGGATCACTTCGCTATTACGGCTACTGGTTTCTTCACCAAAAGTTGAGTTTTTATCTACCAATAAAACATTTGAATATTGTTGGCTTAATCGAGCCGCTATTGCTAAACCAACCACACCTGCGCCAACGATTAATACATCAACATTGTCCATACTCAATGTCCCTAATAAAGCGTTTGATATTAACTATATATACCATAAACATACATGTCACAAATTGCTCATTAGGTTCATCTGTTTGGCTTTATGTAGTCTCAGCAGATTGTTGCGCTATTTTTAATTGTAAAATTCCTAATGGAAGTTGCTGAATTAACACTTGTGAACCTAGATAAATAATCCAATTAATGTGGCTAACCATTGGAAAATAGCCTTGCCCGTGATTACCAAAAATCCAAAACTGGCCAATTACAGCGTCAGCAACCATTGCGAGAATAAGCCCTAATGCTGCTAACCAAATACGAATAGGAACTTGGCGCCATGATAGTGATTTAAGCAACCATATTGCTGATACGGCCAATACACTGACCAACACAGAGTAAGATGCCGTAATAATGGTTAGTAGGGCACTGCTACCAGCAATATGCATATCGTTATAGGTATACAGCGCAATAGTCGTGGCTATTAACGCGCTAGTAATCATAAAGTCTTTTGAAAGGCCTTTGAGCGTGGCTAAGTATGTAATGGCAGCCGCAATAATAAGGTAGCCAGGGAAAAAGAATATAACTGAAGCGGCTAAGTAGCTGTGCTTTATTACGTCATCATACTCATAGAACTGTTGGAGAAAATTTCGATTAACAACGTCGCCGAAAAAACAAAGTATTAGAGAGTATAAGCACAGCCGGCTTAGTAAAAATGCTAATGAGCTTTGTTGCTGGGAGATAAAGCGCATTATGGCAATTGAATTGATGATAACCAACAGCATAGTCATGAGCTCGACAGCACCAAATATAATACGTGCTTGGTTAGTGTGCATAACTCCGAACATACCGAAAATGGCTAATAAACTTTGTATTACAGCTATTAGCCATAAAATAACGGCAACTTTACTAAAGCGATTCAGTATTTGGTCAGTAGGCATAATGTTTTCAACTTATTTTAGTTATTCATGTTTTAGCGCTTAAAGTACTTTTATCAAAAAAGTAGGAAGGGGCTTATTCATCACTTTATGACGAATTTTATCGCGAACTTAATGGCACTAATAAAATTTAGGCAATAAAAAAGCCTTACCGAAGTAAGGCTTGAAATGCTCGCTGTATGGTCTAGTTTAACTAGCTTCTTTTTATTTATTTCTTTATTTTTATTATTGTTTTTGTGTAACGCGGGACAATTTATAGCAAAGGCTTTTTCATGGTGCAACAACTTTAATAGAGCATATATTCCACGAACTTATTCGTATATAAGAGTGTTTATGACTCGAAGAAAGCATTGTGAAATGGCTCATTTATTACGATTAAGGCTAAAAATGGAAGTAGCTAAAAGCATACTCGTTATTGAAGGTCGTCGTGAATTGTAAAAAAATGTTATCAATCAAGGTGTAAAGGTGACGCAGAAAAATGTGAAAACGCTGATATTTATTTAGTCACTGGTTTACCACAGTTGTGAAAGTCAATGAAATATAAGGAATAAGTTGTAAAAAATGCTGACACAAGTTTGATTTGTGCATGTGAAAAAAAATTAAAATAATTTTAAATTTTATTTTGTGCTGATGTTTTATTGAGCAAGTTTTAGAGTAACTAGTTTTCTGGTAAGTACTAGATTGAGCAATTGCATTTAAGTATTTTTGTCTTTTGTCACAAAATTTACAAAAATCCAACTAAAAAAGTGCTTTGAATGAGAAGAGCTGCCTTAGAATTGATTTGGGACATAGATCAATAAATTTTGAAGTGCTAGAATGCGCCCATATTATAGCGGAGAAGAATTTTCATGACTGAATTAAAAAATGATACTTATTTGCGCGCGTTATTGCGTCAACCTGTTGATTACACCCCTGTTTGGATGATGCGTCAAGCTGGTCGTTATTTACCTGAGTATCGTGAAGTACGTAAAGGTGCTGGCGATTTCATGACAGTTTGTCGTGATGCTGACTTAGCCTGTGAAGTTACTATTCAGCCATTACGTCGTTTTCCGCTTGATGCTGCAATTCTGTTCAGCGATATTTTAACTATTCCTGATGCGATGGGTTTAGGACTTTATTTTGAAACGGGCGAAGGCCCTAAGTTTCAACGTCCAATTACTTGTAAAGCTGATGTTGATAAAATAGGTATTCCTGATCCAGAAGGCGAATTGCAATACGTTATGAATGCAGTTCGTACTATTAAGAAAACACTTAACGGCGATGTGCCATTAATTGGTTTTTCTGGTAGCCCGTGGACACTTGCGACATACATGATTGAAGGTGGTAGTTCTAAAGCTTTCACTAAAATCAAAAAAATGATGTTTGCTGAGCCACAAACATTACATTTATTATTAGATAAATTAGCTGACTCGGTAATTTTATACCTTAATGCGCAAATAGCTGCTGGTGCACAATCAGTCATGGTATTTGACACATGGGGTGGTGTACTTTCACCGCGAGATTACAAAGAATTTTCATTACAATACATGGCAAAAATTGTTGACGGACTGACTCGTCATAATGATGGTCGCCAAGTACCAGTAACACTATTCACCAAAAATGGTGGCATGTGGTTAGAAGATATTGCAGCAACAGGTTGTGATGCTGTGGGTCTTGATTGGACTATTGATATTGAGAACGCTAAAGCGCGCGTAGGTGATAAAGTTGCATTGCAAGGTAACATGGACCCGTCTATGTTATACGCACCATTGCCACGTATCGAACAAGAAGTATCTAAAATCTTAACTGGTTTTGGTGAAGGTGGAACAGGCCATGTATTTAACTTGGGCCATGGTATTCACCCTGATGTGAACCCTGAGCATGCTGGACACTTTATTGAGTCAGTACACCGTTTAAGTAAGCCATTTCATAAATAAATTGTAGTTAAAAGTTGGCTGTACGTTCTATTGTAACGCCACTTAAATTCTATATATTAAAGGAGCCTTAGGCTCCTTTTTTTATATTTCCTCATCGCAACTTTTTGCTAATAATTTGTTTAAATAAATAAAACTCAATTTAAAAACAATGACTAAACTTATGAAATTCATTTAGGTTATCACTATTGCATTTGGTTATTGCTTTTAGATTAAGGTATGCTTGAGACAGAAACTGATTCTTTATGGATATGATCATGACAACTAACACTAAATTTTTATCAGCACTTGTACTTTCCCTGTTACTTAGTGCTTGTGGTAGTAGCTCTACTACCGAAGAGACTAATAATACGGTAAAAGCTGATGAAGCAAAGACACAAGAAGTGACTGAGGATAATACTCAGCAAGAAGCAACAAAGCTTGTTGCTACGCCAATTAGTGCTGACGAACTAAAAGGGCATAAAATGGAAGAATTAAAAGATAAATCAAAAGGTGAATTTAGCGGCTGGCAACGAGGTCGTGTACAGTTCTTAAACTTAGAAGGTGGCTTTTACGGCATTATTACTGATTCAGGTAAGAAAATTTTACCGATGAATATGAAAAAAGAGTTTGCTCAAAATGGTGCTATTGTTCGAATTAAAGGCAAAGTAAAAAATGTGATGACCATTCAACAGTGGGGCACACCTTTTACTATTACCGAAATTGAATTGATTACCCCAGGTACAAAGGGTAATCCTTTAGAAATGTAGCTGTTAATAATGACAAGTTAGTGGTTGTGTTAATAACGTTAAAACTTTACCGCTATCACTAACTTGTATTTGATATAAGTTGCGATATTCCTTTTCAGTGATGTCTGCGACATCTAAGTCACTTAGTAAAGCCGATAGCTGTGGTGTGGTATTACTATGGCCCACAACCAAAACACTTTCCTTTTTTTGCAATAATTTTTTCGCAAACAATGCTAATTTTGCAGGTGAATATTGTTCTACAACTAAGCCTTGCTGCTTTGCTGTTGGTGCCGCAGTTGCCATCGTTCTGTTGTACGGTGTGCTATAGACACGCTCAATGTTAACTTTCTCTAATATACTCGCCAATTGCTGCGCTCGTTGCGCACCACAATCTGTAAGTTTTGGGTCTTTCGACTCACTTTGCTTTTCGGCGTGACGAGTTAAGTAAATAGTAAAGTCATCACTTGCGTGAGTTGTAAATGCTGAGAAAAATAAAACCAGTAGTAAACTATATTTCATAATCATCCCTAATATGACATGGTTTAAGCGGCTAAAAATAGCTAAAAGGTGAACCTAATATGAGCAAAGCTAAGTAAAATAACTTTGCCTTGCTCATTTTCAATTAAAATAATCGATTTAGACCATTTAATGCTGCAACGCGGAATGCTTCAGCCATGGTTGGATAGTTAAAGGTGGTTTCAACAAAGTATTCAATGGTATTGCCACCATTGGTTTGTTGCATAATCGCCTGACCAATATGAATGATTTCCGCGGCATTTTCACCAAAACAGTGAATACCTAAGATTTCTTTAGTTTCTCGATGAAAAAGAATTTTTAAAGAGCCAACTAAATTATTTGAAATTTGTGCTCTGGCGAGGTGCTTAAACTGTGCTCTACCCACTTCATAAGGTATTTTTGCTTCCGTTAACTCTTGCTCAGTTTTACCAACTGAGCTGATTTCTGGAATGGTATAAATCCCCGTCGGAATGTCGACGGTAAGTTTAGCTTTACCATTGCCATTAAGCATAGCACTGGCACAAATTCTACCTTGATCAAATGCTGCACTAGCTAAACTTGGGTAACCAATAACATCACCAACGGCAAAAATGCCTTCAACTTCAGTTTCGTAAGCTTCATTAACTTTTAATTGCCCGCGGCCATCAGCTTTTAAGCCAGCATTTTCAAGTTTTAAATCAGCCGTGTTGCCTGTTCTACCATTTGCAAATAATAGACAGTCAGCACGCATTTTTTTACCTGATTCTAAATGTACAATAACCGAGTCTTCACTGGCTTCAACACGTTCTATTTGTTCGCCGTGGCGTATAACAACGCCATTATTCCATAAGTGATAACTTAAAGAATCTGACATTTCATCATCTAAAAATGACAATAAACGATCACGGGTGTTGATCAAATCAACTTTTACCCCGAGGCCACGAAATATCGACGCATACTCACTGCCAATAACCCCTGCGCCATAAATAATAATATGTCTTGGTGAATGCTCAAGTGACAAAATACTGTCTGAGTCATATACACGTGGATGTGAGAAATCAACATCATCAGGGTGATATGGTCGAGAACCAGTTGCAATGACTATTTGTTTTGCGGTGATAGTATCGACAGAGCCATCAGTACGGAGTACTTGAATTGTATTTGCATCAACAAATGATGCTTCACCATAAAAGTGTTCAACTTGATTACGGTTATAAAAACCACTACGCAAATTTACTTGCTTGCGAATAACGGCTGATGCATGGCTGAGAATATCTTGAAAAGTTAATTGCTTAGCATTTTGGCCAGCATTAAATAACGGGTTGGAATTATATTCAATTAAACGGCTTACAGATTGTCGTAGTGCCTTTGAAGGGATAGTGCCCCAGTGAGTACAACCACCGCCAACATTATGATAACGCTCAATAATGGCAACGTGCTTATCGCGTTTTGCCAAGTTCATTGCCGCGCCTTCACCACCAGGACCTGTGCCGATTATAATGGCATCGAAGTCGTAACTTTTAGTGGTTTTGTTTGTCGTTTTACTTTGTGCTTGCTTACTCAATGATAAACCCTTTTAATTCCTGCCTTAATGGGAAAATTTTAGCAGGAATTAAAACGGAGGTAACTGTTTTTATGCTAGCTTTTCTACCATATTTTGCCAACTACGTCTTTGTTCGGCTAAAAGTAGCTTAATTTCTTGGTATTGTGTCATTGCATCTGAGTTTTCAACGTCTGCAATAAGTTGATCACGCTTACTTGCAAGTAAGGCTTTACGAGCAGCATAAAAGGCATTCACCTTATTAATCAGTTCGTCGTACTCTTGTTGTAAACGCTCAAGTAGTTGCTCTGCATCTGGGTGCAATGCAATTTTTTCTTGGCTACGCAGTAATATCATCGACAAGCGTGCTTTTTCAATTTTATCTTCAGGTGTTACGCGTAATTTAGAAGTCAGTTTTAAATGTTCACAACCTTTAATCAACCACTTTGTTGGATCAAACTGCCACCAACGAATGCCATTGCGGTAATCATTTTCAAAAATATGGTGGAAGTTATGGTAGCCCTCACCAAAGGTGAAGAAAGCTAAAAAGCCATTATCACGAGCAGTGTTTTTTTCAGTGTAAGTTTGCTTACCCCAAATGTGTGCTAATGAATTAATAAAAAATGTTGTGTGGTGACTCAATACTAGCCTTAGAAACCCAACTAAAAGTAAACTACTGATGACATCGCCATGCCAGAAGCCAAATAATAATGGTACTCCAATGTTCATTAAAACTGTTAGTAGCAAGTAATGCTTGTGTTGCCATACCACGATAGGATCTTTTTGCAGATCGCGAACATTCTCATAGTTACTGTAACGCTCTGGTTGATAATCTCTAATCATCCAACCGATATGCGAATGCCAAAAGCCCATTTTTGCTGAATATGGGTCAACATGGTTTTTATCGACATGTTTATGGTGAATACGGTGATCTGAAGACCAATGTAATGCGCTGTTTTGCAAAGCAAATGCACCACCTAGCGCATAAAGAATGCGTAATGACCAATGTGCTTGGTAAGTTTTGTGAGACCATAACCTATGGTAGCCCGCAGTAATTGACATTCCGCAGTAAATAAAACAAATAATAGCGACGGTGATTTCAGTTGCGTCAAAACCATGGGTAAAGGCTCGGTAAGGCACGGCTATTGCGGCGAATAAAAAGGTGATACTAAATACAAAAACATTTAGCCAAATTACAGGAGGTTTGTTCATTGATCTTCCATTTAGGGTTAAACACTAAAATTTCAGTGTACAGATGTACGCTATTTTAACTTCACTTAACGCAGAGTCAAGTGTTGTTTGGCTAATATCGACTTGTCATAAAAAATTCAAACTAGAGACATTTGTCAGTGATTTATGTCAATTTACTAGCAATGTTAACGGTTTTCAGTATCATACCAGCTTAGTTTTATAGTGAAATAATTACTAGGTGTTAATGGCCATGAGCGGAATTCGAGCGCTACAGAAAGAAAAAACCCGTCGACAATTAATTGATGCAGCATTGGGGCAACTCAGTAGTGAGCGTAGCTTTTCTAGTTTAAGCTTGCGAGAAGTTGCAAAGGAAGCGGGACTAGCGCCAACATCATTTTATCGCCATTTTAGTGATATGGATGAATTAGGACTAACCTTAGTTGATGAAGCCGGTTTAACTTTACGCCAACTAATGCGTCAGGCAAGACAACGTATCGAAAAAGGTGGTTCAGTTATTCAAATATCGGTACTTACTTTTATGGAGTTTATCGAGAATAACGGTAATATTTTTAGGCTGTTATTACGTGAACGCTCAGGAACTTCGGCGGCATTTCGTGCTGCAGTAAACCGTGAAATTCGTTATTTTACACTTGAGCTGTGTGATTATTTACAGCAAGCCAATAAATTAGATGCCGAAGTTGCTTATTTACAAGCAAATGCCGCGGTGACTATCGTGTTTAGTGCTGGGTCTGATGCGTTAGATTGTGATAAAAAAGACTTAAAAGAATTAGCACTACGAACAATTAAACAACTAAGGTTTATTGCTCGCGGCGCCTTTGAGTTTGGTTTACGAAACGACGTACGTGTTGAAGCTCGGAAAAAGTCTAAAGTCGAGTCAAAATAACGCCAGTTTCAATATGATGGGTATATGGGAATTGATCGAATAAAGCAAAGTGCTCAATTTTATGGGTTTTTACTAATTCGATCAGGTTATCGCGTAATGTTTCTGGATTACAAGAAATATAGATAATACGCTCAAATCGACTGATTAACTCTACACTGTCAGGATCAAGACCTGCACGTGGTGGATCAACAAGTACAGTTTGGTATTTATAGCTCGTTAAATCAAAACCCTCTAAACGTCGAAACACTCGCTCGCCGTTCATTGCCTGACTAAAGTCTTCGCTTGCCATTCTTACAATGTCGACATTTTCTAAGTTGTTAGCGGCAATATTTACTTGTGCAGACTTTACCGATGATTTTGAAATTTCAGTACCAAGCACTCGATCAAAGTTTTCCGCAAGCGCCATACCAAAATTGCCATTGCCACAATATAACTCTATTAAATCGCCACCAGCATTTTTAGTTGCTTGTTGTGTCCATAACAGCATTTTTTCGTTTACGACGGCATTCGGTTGCGTAAAACTATTTTCTACTTGTTGATAATGAAACTGTTTGTCGCCTACGGTTAATGTTTCCATTACATAGTCTTTATTAAGTATCACTTTTTGCTTGCGAGCTCGGCCGATAATATCAACAGGGGCAATAGCGCTAAGACGTAACTTTAATTGCTCTGCTTGTTCTATCCACTCATCATCTAACTGCTTATGATAAAGCAAGCTAACCAATACTTCGCCGCTCATTGTTGACAGAAAATCCACTTGAAATAAGCGCTGACGCAAAATTTCTTTATCTTTTATATCGATAAGTAATGCAGACATAAACTGATTTATTAATGTGCTGGCTACGGGGAAATCATCAACGCGAAATTTTTGCTTTGTCTTGCTATCAAACATAATGTAATACAAGTCATCGCCTTCATGCCAAACCCTAAATTCCGCACGCTGACGGTAGTTAAGTGTAGGAGAAGTAAATATTTCGAATTTTGGTAAATCAAATTGAGCAAAATCTGTAGCAATAGATTGCTGTTTTTCATCAAGTTGCTGCTGATAGTTATCTGGGTGAATGTGGCTAAACATTGAGTTACCTTGTTAATAATGAAGCGGATGACGATATAAAGGCGCCGATTTTAGCGATTGCCCAGTTTTTGTCTACTAATTAGTACCAATATTTTAGGATAAATTGAAGGTGAGAGATAGTTAATGAACTAGGGCGTGTTGATTAACTATTACTGATATTACTCTTTAACTATTGTAATTAAATAATTTCAATGAGATTTAGATACAAAAAAGCCCACAAAAGTGGGCCTTAAAGACTGTACGATAAAATTTCTATTCAGCGCCTTTTTCCGGTCGCTCTTTAGCTTCACGCACTTTCAATGTTCTTTGCTGAAATTCACTATCGTTTAATTCCGTTATCGCTTTATCAGCATCTGGTGAAGAAATCTCAACAAAACCAAAACCACGTCTTTTACCTGTGTGCTTGTCTTTCATTAATCTTACAGATTGAACTTGTCCGTATTCTGAAAACAATTCTCTAACTGCCGCTTCATTTGCTCTATACGGTAAATTACCAACATATAATGTTGTAATGTTTGCTTCGGCTTCTTGGCCAACGCTGTTAGCCTTGCCAACAAGAGGGGCAACAAATGCACAAACAAACGCTACTACCGCAACACTTATATTACTTAATTCAAATGCACTGCCAGCTAGAAAGTAAACGGCAATAGCAAATACCAACGCTACAATTAGCGTTAATGCTTGAGGAGACTTCATAATGGATACCTAATTATTATTTTATAAAAAACTTAAATTGCAATTCTATGTTACCCACCTTTTAGTAATGTGCAACTATAAGTGCAATTTTTATTCAATTTAATCAGATAAATACCTTTGATGCCTTTAAAGGCTAATCTCAGTGATAAATTTCGCCGTAATTTCTCTTTTATCCTTACTATACAATAGCCAGGTTAAAAGGTATTAAATGCAATAAGTAGTTTGTATAGGTAATGACTATTTTAAGTTCAGGTGAATCTTATATGTAGTTATAAGCCCAATTCTTAATAAATAGCGTGTTTAAAATGCGATTTGTATAATTAAAAAGCAGACAAACACCTTTAAGCAAATAAAGTGCATTTAACAGTTGACGTGCCGCGAGAAATCGCCATAATGCGCTCCACTTCTTCGGGGCAACCCA